>Ga0209624_10000591_pt1 | contig 31878 bp, 29 predicted proteins | sample JacPinW_OM2H0_O1_FD_188565 | JGI IMG/M metagenome (GOLD analysis project Ga0209624, IMG submission 188565) | Forest soil microbial communities from Algoma, Ontario, Canada - Jack Pine, Ontario site 1_JW_OM2H0_O1 (SPAdes) (version 2) | ecosystem: Environmental > Terrestrial > Soil > Boreal...
AAGCCGATACTGCCGTTCATCGAGGGCGACGGGACGGGGCGCGATATTTGGAAAGCGGCGCGACGCGTGTTTGATGCGGCGGTCGAGAAAGCGTACGGCGGGAAGCGGCAGGTAGCGTGGCTCGAAGTGCTGGCGGGCGAGAAGGCTTTCAATTCATTGCACGAGTGGTTGCCGCAGGAGACTGTTGACGCGATTCGAGATTTTCGCGTAGCGATCAAGGGGCCGCTGACGACTCCCGTGGGCGGCGGGATTCGTTCGCTGAACGTGGCGCTGCGGCAAATCATGGATTTGTACGCGTGCGTGCGGCCAGTGCGATATTTTGCCGGCGTTCCCTCCCCTGTGCGGCATCCGGAGCGAATGAACGTGGTGATTTTTCGCGAGAACACAGAGGACGTTTACGCGGGAATCGAGTGGAAATCGGGCACGCCGGAAGTGAAGAAGCTGATCGATTTTCTGAATAACGAAATGCTGACGGGCGGAAAGAAGCGCATTCGCGAAGATTCGGGCGTGGGCATCAAGCCGATGTCGCCGACGGGAACGAAGCGGCTGGTGCGGCGCGCGATTCAGCACGCGATCGAGCATAAACGGCGAATCGTGACGCTGGTGCACAAGGGCAACATTCAGAAATTCACCGAGGGCGCGTTTCGCGATTGGGGCTACGAGCTGGCCACGCAGGAATTTCGCGATGCAATCGTGACGGAGCGCGAGAGTTGGATTCTCGATAATAAGGATCGCGACGCGAATCTTTCGGTGGAGCAGAATGCGGCGATGATCGAGCCGGGGCTCGAGCGCGGCACTGAGGATTTTCGCAAACAGCTTCATGCGGAAGTGAAGCAGACGCTGGACGCGATTTACGCGTCGCACGGGCGCGGGCAGTGGAAGAATAAAATTCTGGTGAACGATCGTATCGCGGATTCCGTGTTCCAGCAGGTGCTGCTGCGGGCGGATGAGTATCAAGTTTTTGCGACGCCAAATTTGAACGGCGATTATCTTTCGGACGCGTGCGCGGCGCAGGTGGGCGGGCTGGGGATGGCGCCGGGAGCGAATATTGGCGATGGATTCGGCGTTTTTGAAGCGACGCATGGCACCGCACCGAAATATGCAGATAAGGATGTGATTAATCCGAGTTCGGTAATGCTATCGGGCGCGATGATGTTTGATTTCATCGGCTGGGGTGAGTCGGCGAAGCTGATTGAAGATGGGATTGCGAGGGCGATACAGCAGAAGCGGGTGACGTATGATCTCGAGCGGCTGATGGATGGCGGGACGAAGGTGAAGACTTCAGAATTTGCGGCGGCGATTATCGAGAATATGCAGGGCGCGCGCGCCGCGGATTGAAACGCGGCTCGAATTATGCGGACTCATGAGCCGCTTGTAATTGTGTGAATTTCCCGGAGGATAGTTCGGATGCGGAAGAAAGTTACAGTGGTGGGTGGTGGCTTTGTCGGATCTACGACGGCGCAGCGGATTGTGGATGCGGGCATCGCTGATGTTGTCCTGACAGACATTCTTGACGGAGTTCCGGCGGGCAAGGCGCTCGATATGCAGGAATCGGGGCCGATTCTCGGCAGCGATTCGCACGCGGCGGGGATTTCGACGGGAGCGGGAGATTATCGCGAGACGGCGAACAGCGACATTGTGGTGATTACCGCGGGATTTCCGCGCAAGCCAGGGATGAGCCGCGACGATTTGCTGAAGGCGAATTACGATGTGGTGAAAGCGGTGGTCGAAAACGTGGTGAAGTTTTCGCCGAATGCGATTCTGATTCTGGTGACAAATCCGCTCGATGCGATGGCGCAGGCGGCGTACAAAATCAGCGGCTTCTCGAAAAATCGCGTGATCGGAATGGCGGGCGTGCTCGATTCGGCGCGGATGAGCACGTTCGTGGCGGCGGAGCTGGGCGTTTCGGTCGAGAATGTGCATTCGTTCGTGCTCGGCGGGCATGGGGACGATATGGTTCCGCTGGCGCGATATTCGACTGTGGCGGGAATTCCGCTGCCGGAATTGCTGCCGAAAGAAAAAATTGAAGCGATCGTGACGAGGACGCGCAAGGGCGGCGCGGAAATTGTCAATCTGCTGAAGACGGGTTCGGCGTATTACGCACCTTCCGCTGCGGTAGTCGAGATGGTGAAGGCGATTCTTCACGACAAGAAAAAGATTTTGCCGTGCGCGGCGTATCTCGAGGGCGAGTATGGCGTGCGCGGATTGTTTGTCGGCGTTCCGGTGAAACTGGGCGCGCGCGGCATCGAGCAGATCATCGAAATTAAATTGACACCGGAAGAGCAGGCGGCGCTCGATAAGTCGTCCGCGTCGGTGCGCGAACTGGTGAGTGTGCTCGGACTTTAATTACGCAAGCAAATTTAGCAAGCGCAGTTCCCTATCTATGCCCACGCGCAAAAGTCCGTTAAATTCCGGCAGCAGCGGCAAAAGCAATCAGGACGAGGCGTCTGATACGCCCCGGCGGCTGACGCGCGATTTGCTGCGCGCGTTTGAATTGGCGGTCATGATCGCGCATAGCCGGGCGTCGGGATTCATCGAGGTTTCGGATGTTCTCGCCGGGCTTTATATGGATAACTGGGACCGGCTCTCGCGCTATTGGAGCGAAACGGGCGAGATCGAAAAAACGATGCGGCAACTTTGCCGGATCAGCCCGCAGCGCTGGAATTACTGGATCGAGTATTATGCGGGCATGAAGGAATCGCGCGAGAAAACATGGCTGGCCATCGGGTCGCAGCCGTTCTGGCGATGGAGAAGCAAGCGCCAGATTGCGGTGGGACGCGACTTCGAGCTATCGAGCGAATTGACTGAGGTGCTGAAGGAAGCCGATGAGATCGCGCCGTTCCAGGATCGCGTGGGCCATCGAACTGTGCCGATCGTGTCGAGCGAAAGCGTACTTCTTGCAATCGCGCAAAATGCGAGGTCGGCAATAGGGCGGAGGTTACTGGCTACCGGACTTAATGTGACTGACCTGGAGCGAGCGGCGCGATTCCCTCGCCGCCCGCCGGTCTGAATTTCGATCTCTGTCTCTTCAAGCTCCCGTCTGACGTCGGATCGTGTTATTGCGGTTTCGGCGCAGGCTTTGGCGCCGGATGAGGAGTTGCGCCGCCGGCAGCAGACGCTGGCAAGATGATTGTGGTGGTTTTAATCGTATCGAGTTTCGGGAACTTGGCCTCGAGATACGTTTTCCCCTCGTTCTGAATTTCATTTTGATCGGGCGCCTCTCCGTATCCGCTGTAGATCTTCTGTACGACATCCATGCCATCGGTGACGGTGCCGAACGCGGCGAAGCCCTGGCCGTCGAGGGCGCCGTTGTTGCCAAAATTAATGAAGAGCTGAGTGGTGCGCGTGTTCGGGCCGGCTGTCGCGAATGTGAGCGTGGCTGGCTTGTTCGATTGCTTGACTGGATCGTCCTTGATATTCGCTTTCTGCCATGCCGCGTTCACTTGCGGAAAGGCGCTCAAGCCGAATTGGACGATGAATCCGGGAACGACGCGGAAGAATGCTTCGCCGTCGAAGAAATGATGCTTCACGAGATTGTAGAAGCGGTCCGCGCCGATTGGCGCCCACGCGCGATTTACCTGCACGACGAAATCGCCGGCGGTGGTTGTGAATTTAACTTCGAATGTTTCGGGTGCCTGCGCTTTCAGAGTGGCAGGATGAAGCAATGCTGGATCGTAGCTCATGTGTGTCCTTGTCCCGGCGGTTGTCGCCGGTTTCTTCGCCGGGGCCTGCGTGCCGGTTTGACCAGCGGCGTTTATTGCAAAAAAACCAAAACTGACGACGGCGGCGAGCAGCGGCGCGCGGAATTTCGAAATCTTCACGGCGGTCATCTCCTTTATCGTGTCCATTATGGGGTTGAGTGTTCTTGGGCCAGCGATCGTGCGGTTGCTTCCACTTGCTCCATGACGCGAAGCGTGTTGCCGCCCAGAATTTTGCGGATGTCGGATTCCGAGTAGCCTCGTTTCAGAAGCGCATCCGTGATTCGCGGAAGATATGATGCGTCTTCCATGCCGTAGGGCATGTTGGCGCCGTCGAAATCGGAGCCGAGGCCGACGTGATCGGCGCCGACGAGTTTCACGGCGTGATCAATGTGGTTGATGATTTCGGTCCATTCGACGCGAGGGAGTTTGCCGGCGCCAATTGCTTCGCGCACGAGCCTTTCGCCTTCGATGAGCTGGCAGCTCTCGATCTTGCCGCAGCGCTTTTCGATTTCCGCGTTGATTTGCTTTGAAAGTTCGGGATTGGCCTGGTCGGCATCGCGGAATTTTTGGCTGAGGAAGCCGATATGGTAATTGATTTGGATCACGCCGCCCTTGGCAGCCAGGGCTTTGATCATGTCGTCGGTCATGTTTCGGGGCGCGTTGCAAAGAGCGCGGCAGGAAGAATGCGATGCGATGAGGGGCGCGCGGCTGACTTCGAGCGCGTCGTAAAAAGTTTTGTCGGCAACGTGCGAAATGTCCACCATCATGCCGAGGCGATTCATTTCGCGGACGACTTCCTTGCCGAAATCGGTGAGTCCATTGTGGGCGGACTTGTCGGTGGAGGAATCGGCCCATTCGTCGTTGACGCTGTGGGTGAGCGTCATGTAGCGCACGCCGAGGGCTGCGTAAGAATCCAAAACGGCGAGATCGCTCGCGATCATGTGGCCGCCTTCGACTCCCATCAGGACGGCGATTTTGCCGGCGGCGCGAGCGCCGCGAATTTCTTCGGCGGTGGTGCATAGGGCGAGATCTTTCGAGTGAGTGCGCACCATTTCGCGCACGGCGTCAATTTGATCGAGCGAGCGCTTGACGGCTTCGGGTCCGGTGACGCTGCCGGACATCCAGATGGAGAAAAAAATCGCGCCGAGGCCGCCTTCGCGCATGCGCGGGATGTCAATGTCGCCATCGGTGTGGCGGACGCCGATATCGAAGCCGGGATCGAGGAGGCGCTGGGTCGTGTCGTCATGCGTGTCGACGACGATGGAGCTGAAATGAAGCTGGCGCGCTTTCGGTGAAATTTCGTCAGCGGCGGTCATTACGATTAGAGGAATCGCGAGCAGAAATAGAAGGCAGGCTCCGGTGATTATCGAGCGGATCAATCATTGCCCTCCATGCGCGGGGCCCGATTCGGCGGAGCGCGCGAAATTTTGCTGCGTTGGAGTTATACCTGAAAGGCGGCGAGGCCGCTAGAGCAAGAGTGGTAGAAAGTTCGGCGTTTTATAGAAAGAATTTATCTTGGCGCACCGGGAAAAGAGTGCCTCATCTTTAGTCGTGGCCGGTGAACCATGACTTGACGGCGTGGCGTAGGACCTGGCCGTTGACAGCAGCGATCGATTCGGTGAGCGGGATGCCCTTGGGGCAAACTTTCACGCAATTCTGGGCGTTGTCGCAATCTTCGATTCCGCCCGGTCCCATCATGGCTTCGAGGCGCTCGCTTGCGTGCATCGCGCCTGTGGGGTGCAGATTGAAGAGGCGCACCTGGCTGATGATTGCGGCACCAACGAAATTCGTGTGCTCGTTCACCTTGGGGCAAATTTCGAGGCAATTGCCGCACGAGATGCAGCGGGAGAGAGGATAACCCTGTTCTTGCAGCGCTGGCGACATGCGCGGTCCCGCGCCGAGCGCGTAGGTGCCGTCAATCGGAATCCAGCAGTGCATGCGCTTGAGACTTTCGAACATTTGCGAGCGATCCACTAGGAGATCGCGCACGATAGGGAATTTTTCGAGCGGCTCGAGACGGATGGGCTTATCGAGCGAATCGACGAGCGCGGAGCAGGCCTGGCGCGGATAACCGTTGATTAGCATCGCGCAGGCGCCGCAAATTTCCTCGAGGCAATTGGCGTCGTACGTCACCGGCGTGACTTCGCGGCCGTCGCGCGTGGTTGGGTGCTCGGCGATGTCGCGCAGGCAGGTAATGATGTTCAAGTGCGGGCGGTAGCGGAGCTCGAACTCGTCCCAGCGAGTGGCTTCGTCGGGTTGTTGTTGGCGTTTTACGCGAACTATGAATGTTTTGTCGGGCACGATGCCTCGTGTTCTATCCAGCAAAACCTGGCGCAGCGAGTTGCGCCCTAAAATTATAGTACCGCAACTACTTCGCGGCGGTGTATTTGCGCTCGCGCGGCGGAATTAACGAGACGTCGACAGGCTCGTATTCGAGCTTTATTTTCCCGCCGTTGTAACTTGCCTTCGTTGTCTTCAGCCAGTTGGCATCGTCGCGCTCGGGAAATTCAGGCTTGTAGTGCGCGCCACGAGTTTCGTCGCGAGCGATGGCACCGAGCGTGATGACTCTCGCGAGAATCAGCATGTTTTCGAGCTCGCGAGCGAATTGCAGCGTTTGATTGGCCCACTGCGTGCGATCGGAGAGATTGATGCGCCGGTAGCGTTCTTCGAGCGCGTCAATCTTCGCGAGTGTTTGGCGCATCTTGTCGTTATAGCGGATGACGGTCACGTTTTCCGTCATCGTGTCGCCCAACTCTTTCCAAATGGTAATGGGGTTCTCGCTTCCCTGCTGATGGAGAAGGCGGTCGTTCGCTTCGCGCTGGCGGACGCGCTCGGCCTCGAAGACGCTTTCGTCGGTCGCGTCCGCACCGTTCTCAAGATTGCGCGCGTAACGCACGGACGCAGGGCCGGCGAGCATTCCGCCGTGGATGCAGGATACGAGCGAATTCGCGCCGAGACGGTTTGCGCCGTGATATTGATAATCGCATTCTCCGGCAGCGTAAATTCCCGGAACGTTCGTCGCCTGGTTCTCGTTGTCCACCCATAGGCCGCCCATCGTGTAATGCATGGCCGGAAAAACTTTCATGGGTTCTTTGCGAGGGTCAACGCCGACAAACTTTTCGTAGATTTCGAGAATGCCTTCGAGCTTGCGGTCAAGAACTTCGCGCGAAAGGTGCGTGACGTCCAGATAGACGGCGGGCTCGCCACCGATTCCGAGTTTGTCTTCGTAGACAATTTTGTGAATCGCTCGCGTGGCGACATCGCGCGGCACGAGGTTTGCGTATTTCGGGTACCACTCTTCCAGAAAATAGAAGCGCTCGTTTTCTGGGATTGAATTTCCGGGGCGGGTGTCGCCGGCGCGTTTGGGCACCCAGACGCGGCCACCCTCGCCGCGCGCCGATTCGCTCATCAGGCGGAGTTTGTCTTCGCCGGGGATTGCGGTGGGATGCACCTGAATGAACTCGCCGTTGGCGTAGTAGACGCCCTGCTGGAAGAGCGCAGATTGCGCGGAGCCCGTGCAGACAACAGAGTTCGTCGAGCGAACGAAGACCGCGCCGATACCGCCAGTGCAGAAAATCGAGGCGTCGGCGCGGAACGTGCGGACTTCCATGGTCTTCAAATCCATGGCGCAGATGCCGCGGCAGACTCCGCCGTTATCAATGACGGCAGAGAGAAATGTCCAGCCTTCGTACTTGCGGATTTTGCCTTCGCTCTCGGCGCGGCGAACCTGCTCATCAAGCGCGTAGAGCAATTGCTGGCCGGTGGTGGCGCCGGCGAAAGCGGTGCGGTTATAGAGCGTCCCGCCGAAACGGCGGAAATCGAGTAAGCCTTCAGGCGTGCGATTGAACATGACGCCCATGCGATCGAGGAGATCGATGATAGCGGGCGCGGCCTCGCACATGCCTTTTACAAGCGGCTGATTGGCGAGAAAATCACCGCCGTAAATGGTGTCATCGAAATGCTTGTAGGTTGAATCCCCTTCGCCCTTCAAATTCTTTGCGGCGTTGATTCCGCCCTGAGCGCAAACGGAATGCGAGCGCTTGACCGGAACGATGGAGAAAAGATCGCAGGGCACGCCCAATTCGGCAACGCGAATCGCGGCCATCAGTCCGGCGAGACCGCCGCCAACGATTATGACTCGTGGATTTTTCATTCGATGTAGGTGTTGAGCGGGCGCCACTGATAATGAAAGCCCGCGATGATTGTGAGACCGACAACCGTAAATATGATCGCGACGAGTGCTCCAAAAATTGCGGCCGCGCGTTGCGAACGAGGACTGATTGCGATGCCCCATTTACACGCGAAATTCCAAAGTCCATTGCCCAGATGAAAGGACGCAGCCACGATACCGATGGCGTAGAACGCCACGGAATAGGGATTGGCGAGATCGTTGGCGACGGCGGCGTAAGTTGAGCGGCCATTGGTGAGGAATCGCTCCATATAAACATGCCAGCCGATAAAAAAGAACGCGATGATTCCCGTCCAGCGCTGGAGGACATACATCCAGTTGGACATCCAGGGATGGCCGATGGCGTTTGAGCTGCCTTTCCACCAGATGTAAAAGCCGTAGAGGCCATGAAAAAGAATGGGCAACCAGATGCCGAGGAGTTCCACGGGCACACGCCACGGGATCGTCTCGAGTTTTCCGGCAACGTAATTGAATTTATCGGGGCTGACAAGCGCGTAACTATTTTCGAAAAAATGCTCGAGAAGGAAGACGCCTATGGGAATAACGCCACTTAGGGAATGCAGTTTGTCGAGGATGTAACTTTGTTTTGACTGGGCTACAACGGCTGGACTGGCCACTCCGAAGTTTCCTCCGTTATCCGGCGGGCGCAAATCACTTGCCCGAATCCGCGTCGCGCGCGGAATGAACGCTGAATTCAGTATAGGGGCGCGGTGAAAGCTTTTCAAGGCCGTGCGCGTGGGAGCAGCGGTCATTTTGTCCGGCGTGTTAGACTGCGGCGCATTGGTACTTGAAGCTGTATTGGTGCTTGGAGCTATCGATGGGAAATCGCGTCAGATTTCTTAGATCACTTTTATTAGTGGCAGTTCTCGGCTTTAGTCCCGCTGTTTCTGCGCAGCAGGGCGCGGCTACGGCGACGCCGAAAACGTCCCAGGCGACGAAACCAGCGCACGCAGGGCCTTCTGCAGTGACGATTACGCTGCTGAGCACGACGGATTCTCATGGACATCTCGCTCCGTGGGATTATTACGCCGACAAAGCGGTGCCGAACGGATTAACGAAAATGGCGACGCTGGTGAAGGAGCAGCGCGCCGAGGCGCCTCACGCCCTGCTCCTCGATTGCGGCGATACGACACAGGGGACTCCGCTCGTCTATTACTTCGCGAAGAAGGATGCGACTAAGCCGAATCCTGCCATCGCCGCGTTCAATGCCATGCATTACGACGCGATGGCTGTCGGGAATCATGAATTCAATTTCGGCTTGGATTCAATTTGGAAAGCGAAGCGCGAATCGCATTTTCCGTGGCTGGCGGCAAATTTGAAAGAGATTTACACCGCCGGTGTCGCGTACATTCCGCCCTACGTGATTCGAAATGTAGACGGTGTACGCGTAGGAATCATCGGGTTCATCACGCCGGGCGTGCCTCGCTGGGAAATTCCCGAGCATTATCGCGGGTATGAATTCGAGTCCATAGTGGAGACGGCGAAGAAGATTGAACCGATTGTCAGAAAGAAGGCGGACGTCGTTGTAGTGATTATGCACTCAGGATTAGATCGAGATCCGAAGACCGGCGAGATGTATGGGAGTGAGGACCTGCAGGATGAGAATGCAGCTTGGGAGTTGGCCGACGAAGTTCCCGATATTGACATGATCTTCTACGGGCACACGCACCAGGAGATGCCGGAGTTGATGGTCCACGGCGTGCTGCTTGCGCAAGCGAAGAATTGGGGCGGATCGCTGGCGCGCGCGGACATCAAGATGGAACGCGACGCTACAGGTGCGTGGAAAATTGTTTCCAAGCATTCGCGGACGATTCCTGCGACGGATAGCGTCGCGGAAGATGCGGGAATCGCGCGGATTGTGGCGCCGTATCATCAGGCGACGGAAAAATATCTCGATACGCCGATCGCGACGTCAACGAAGGCGCTTGACGGGCTTACGGCGCGTTACATTGATGATCCGCTCGTGGATTTGATTCACACGGTACAGCTCGACGCCGGGCACGCCGATGTTTCGATGGCAACCATGTTTTTTCCGGGGGTGAAGATTCCGGCTGGGCCGGTCACTGTGCGGCAGATTTCGGCGCTGTACGTATACGAGAACACGCTCTATACGGTGGAGCTGACCGGGGCGCAATTGAAAGATGCTCTCGAACACGCCGCGAGCTTTTATTCTGGATGGCCGCTCGCGGAGGGCCAGAAAGAGAAGCTTCCCGGATATAACTCGGATAACGCGGAAGGCGTTTCGTATGTGATTGACCTCACGCAGCCGGTGGGCGAGCGAATTCGAAATCTTACTTTTAAGGGAGCAGCACTCGATCCGGGGGCGAAATTGCGGGTCGCGATCAACAACTACCGCTACACGGGTGGAGGCGGGTATGGCGTGTACAAAGATCTGCCGGTCATTGCGCGGTCTGACGATGAAATTCGCGAACTGATTATTGATTATCTCGCGCGCACGAAATCCATACCCACTGAAGCTGACGGAAATTGGCGCATTGAACCGCGTGAGGCGTTGGATGCGATTTTGAAGGAGGCACGAGAGGAAGCGGCTGACCGAAGTACGAGATAAACTCGCACCACGTCAGACAAACGGCCCGTCTGCCGACGGGCCCTACGGTTGCCCGAGTGCTGCAGAAGTGCTGCTTCAGCGATTTAGCTGTGCGCGATGTGACAGCATTCATTTCGCCGGAAGGTTCAATTTACGTTGACACTCATGCACCTTCTTGTTAATTTTCGTTACGTAAAATTTTTCCGGCTCACAAGAGCAGAGGAGCCAAAGCCCGGCACGAAATATGGCATTCGTCGCGACCAGGATTTTCCTCACCAAGGGAGTCGGAAAACATCGCGAGAGGCTTTCGAGCTTCGAGCTCGCGCTGCGTAATGCCGGCGTGGCCGCCTGCAATATCGTTCGTGTTTCCTCGATTTTTCCTCCCTACTGCAAATTGATTTCACGCAGCGAAGGCTTGAAGCATCTGAAGCCGGGGCAGGTGGCGTTCTGCGTAATCAGCGAAAATCAGACGCGTGAACCGCACCGCTTGATCGCGGCAGGCGTGGGACTGGCGCTGCCGGGCGATAAATCCATGTTCGGATATCTTTCCGAGCATCATTCCTTCGGCGAGACGGAAGAAGTCGCGGGCGAATATTGCGAGGAGCTAGCGGCGGAAATGCTCGCGACGACCCTGAACGTGGAATTTGATCCGGATTTATCGTGGGATGAGAAGAAGGAGGTTTATCGAATTTCGAACAAGATCGTGCGCACCATGAATATTACGCAGTCCGCCGTCGGCGATAAGCGCGGGCTGTGGACCACGGTTCTTTCCGCTGCAATTCTGCTTGGCGAAGACGACTAACGACGCCGCCCCATTCACGCACTTCTACTTCGAAGATCACGAACTTTGAAGTCCGTTGGCTACAGCGATCTCTCTAGCGTCTTTTCTTCTTGAAATAACCGAGGCGCTCAAAGAGTGCAGCTACCATTAGTGGAAGCGCGACGGTTGCGTCGTCGAACACTTCTGCGAGTCGGCCACCTTCTTCCGGCGGCACAAATTTTCCCCAGGAAACAGCTTCGGTGTACGTGCTGCCGGAGAGGCCGCCCCAATGCACGGGCTCGGGGCAGATGCGCACGCCGTAGTTGTAACGTTTGAGGGGAATTTTTTCGTAGCCGCGGCGCGCCAGCAGTTCAGCGTACACGCCGAATTGTTGAGCCCAATTGCGCGGGACGCCGCCGCCGATTGTCAGGATGCCCATGCGCTTCGTCGCGAGCATCGTCTTGGCGTACTGTTCAAAATCGTCGAAGGGATCAAATCGCAAAGTCGGAATCCCTTTTCGCGACCGCTGCTTGTTGTGCAGAACAAAATCGATGCCGAGTTCGGAATCGCTGAATGCAGGAACAAAAATGGGAACGTTGTGCGCGGCGGCAGATTTGAGAATGCCGCGACCTTCAGCGTGCTTGAGAAGATGTTCGCCGATGCGCCGGTTCAATTTCCAGCTACAGACGATTTCATCGGGATCCCAATCCCAAAGGACTGCCTCGACGACTTCCTCGACGTGGTCGAGATTTGTCTCCGGCTCGAGAGAATCGTAGACGCGGTTGTAACCGGCCTCGAAAAGCTCACGATCATCCATTTTGGGATCGTAGCGATAATGCTTGAGGCCGGTAGCCTCGACGAGACCGTGTGCCATCAGCGCACCCGTTGAAACAACCGCGCGAACGATACCGGCTTCAATCAAGTCGCAGAAGATCAAACCCATTTTGGCGACGGTCATCGCGCCGGCGAGCGTCATCACGATGAAACAATCTTTATCTCGCGCCATTTCTTCGAGCACATCCACGCCATCGCCGATCTGCCTGCCGGTGAATGCGGTCCGGCCCATGGCTCGGACGAGTTCATCCACGGTGCGAATTTTTGAAAGATCGAGCGGAAATATGGGCGTGAGGTGATCTTTAATCGGATCGTGGAGGATTCTCCCGGTCACACCCTTTTTCTTTGCCATTCAGAGCCTCCGCAGGTAATGTACTTGAACTGGTGCGAATAAATCGCGAAAGCGTGGAATCGCGCGCACCATTGATATTACAAACGCGGAAAATAGAAAACAGGAAAGTGTCGCGACGCCAATGCGGCGCGTTAATTTACGGGAGCGGACATGAGCACGATCGTCGCCAGCATCATCCAACGTGACTTTCGCACGTACATTCTTCTGCCTTCCAATAGTTTTATTTTGTGGATCGTCATCGGCCTGATCGCCGGATGGATCGCCGGAACTGTATCGCGCGGCAGAGGGTTCGGTTGCCTTGCTGATGTCGTGCTTGGGCTCGTCGGCGCCGTAATCGGCGGATGGATATTTCAAAAGCTCAATATTGCTATGTTTGGGTTCTTCGGCAGCTTGGCGGCTGCCACCGTGGGCGCAATTCTTCTCGTGGCTATCGCGCGGCTATTCGCCGGCAGTACTGCTGACTGATCGGCGACCACTCGGCGAGTCTCTCGATTGTCATGTGGTACGATGTCCGAAGTGAAAATGAAGGACCTTCTTGAGTAAACCTTCCGTCCTGGCAATTCCGCTCGGCGGCCTCGGCGAGTTCGGAATGAACATGATGGTGCTGCGCAGCGGTGACGACATCATCGTCATTGATGCGGGCCTGATGTTCCCCGAAGCTGAACTTCTTGGCGTTGACATCGTCATTCCCGACATTACGTATTTGAAGCAGCATCGCCAGATGGTGCGCGCGATTCTGCTCACACATGCGCACGAAGATCACATCGGCGCGCTTCCTTACATTCTCGGCGATCTCAACGTTCCTGTGTACGGCACTCAGTTCACACTCGCGCTCGTTCGCAAAAAACTCGCCGAGAGAAACATGGTGGAAGAGGCGGACCTGCGCGAAATTGCGCCGGGACATCACGTTGAGCTCGGTCCGTTCAAGATTGAATTCCTGCATGTGACGCACAGCACGATTGATTGCGTCGCGCTGGCGATTCGAACCCCGGTGGGCGTAATCATTCATACCGGCGATTACAAAATTGATCAGACGCCCGTGGATGGCAAGCCTTTCGATTTGCACGCGTTTGCGCGCTACGGGCAGGAAGGCGTTCTGGCGCTTTTCAGCGACAGCACGAATGTCGAGCGCCCGGGCTTTACGCCGTCTGAACGTGCGGTGACGATGCCGCTCGAAGAGCTTTGCCGCGCCGCGCCGCGAAAGATTGTGTTCTCGTGCTTTGCGAGCTCGATTCACCGCATTCAGCAGGTGATTGATATCGCCACGATGTGCGGCCGGAAGATTGGTTTCGTCGGGCGCAGCATGGTGGACAACGTTGAAATCGCGCACGAACTGAATCGCCTTCGAATTCCGGACGGCAGCCTCGTCCGGCCGCAAGATTTGCGCACATATGATCCGCACAAACTCGCCATTTTGGCGAGCGGCACGCAGGCGGAGCCGATGTCCTCCCTCTCGCGCATCGCCGTGGACAATCACCGGTACGTGAGCATCGAGGAAAACGACACGGTCGTGCTTTCCGCGCGAATTATCCCGGGAAATGAAAAGGCGATTTTCCGGATGATTGACCATTTCTTCCGGAGGCAAGTGCTCGTGTACTACGAAGGCGGGCGCTCTGCGCCGATTCATGTCTCCGGTCACGCGAGCCAGGAAGAAATGAAGTTGGTGCTGAATCTTGTGCGGCCGAAATATTTTATTCCGCTACATGGCGAGTACCGGCATCTCTTCCGCCACGCGGCGCTCGCGGAGCAAGTTGGCGCAGTTTCGGGCGAGGTTTTCCTGCTCGAAAGCGGCCAGCCGATCGAATTCACCGCCGATGGCGCGCACCGCCGCGAACCGGTGACCGCCGGGCGCGTCCTGGTGGATTCCGGATCGCTCGAAGAAATTGAGGAAGTGGTGATTCGCGAACGTCGGCATCTCGCGGAAGATGGCGTGGTGGTGCCGATTCTGGCGATTGACAAACACACGGGGCGCCTCGAGGGGCAGCCGGAAATCGTTTCGCGCGGATTTGTGCCATCCGACGACGGACAGGAATTGATGGCTAAGGCCCGCGAAGTCATTTTGAAAACGATCGAGCAATCCACAGCGGAAGAAAAAACGGATTGGGGCGTGATTAAAGAAAAAATCCGCGTGGATCTGAAACGGTTTTTAAACAAGCAGACGGCCAAGCGGCCGCTGATTCTTCCTGTAATTTTGGAAATCTGATATCCGTGCGACCTACTTCTAGAGCAATGCACGGAATGAACTGATGCAGAGCGCGAAACAACAATCGGCGACAAGCACGCCCCTGCTGCGGACATTCCGTCCAGAAGATTTTGAGACGCTTTACGAAATTGATCAGGTCTGCTATCCGCCGGAGATCGCGTACTCGCGGCGCGAATTGCGCTGGTATCTTCGTTTACCAGGCGCCGAAGGAATCATTGGTGAGCGCGACGCCCAGATTGCCGGATTCTTGCTGTCTGCGAACTGGGAACAGGTGGGCCACATAATCACCATTGACGTGCTTGAGCAATTTCGCCGACTTGGCACGGGATCGGCGCTGGTGCGCGAATCGGAAGCGCGTCTCGCGCGGCAAGGAGTCACGAAGATCGAGATTGAGACGGCAGTAAATAATCCGGCGGCAATTGCGTTCTGGAACAAGCATGGTTATATTTCGCACGGCATTTTGAAGAATTACTATCCGGGCGGGCTCAGCGCCTACGCTATGATCAAATCGCTGAGCGCGGCGCCTCCTGGAAATGCGCGGAGCTGATTCGAATGTCTCTTTTCCAAGCCATCGTACTGGCGATCGTGCAGGGGCTGACGGAATTTCTACCCGTCAGCAGCAGCGCGCATTTGATTTTGATCCCGAAGCTGCTGCACTGGCCGGATCAAGGGCTGGCGTTTGATGTCGCGCTGCATGCAGGAACGCTCATTGCGGTAGTCGTGTACTTTTTCCGAGATTGGGTGGAACTCACTCTCGCGGGCCTGGGACTTCATTTTCCGAGCGGCGCCTCGGTCGAACAGGTACAGCACAATCGCCGCATGTTCTGGTATCTGGTCGCCGCGACGATTCCCGGCGCAATCGTTGGATTCCTCTTCGAAAAGAAAATTGAGGAGTATTTGCGCGATCCGCGCCCGATTGCAATGGCGATGATCGGCGTTGCTCTGCTGATGTGGTACGCGGAATACGTCAGCAAACTCGAACGAGGCATGGATCGCTTGACTTTCACCGACGCCATGACAATCGGCCTTGCGCAGTCGACCGCTCTTTTCCCTGGCGTATCGCGCTCAGGAATCACAATCACCACCGGATTATTTCGCGGGATGACGCGAGAGGCAGCCGCCCGCTTTTCGTTCCTGCTCTCGACGCCGCTTATCGCCGGCGCGGCAGCGAAGGAATTGCCCGGCCTGATCAAGATGCGCCACACCGGCCAACTTGATTTGCCGATTGGAACGCTCGCCATTAGCATTGCTGTCTCCGCAATCGTCGGCTACCTCGTTATCGCATTCTTTTTGCGCTATTTACAGACACGCACTCTGAAAATCTTTATTTACTACCGAATACTCTTTGGTATAGTCATTTTGTTACTCGCGTTCCTCCCAATGGGCTCCGCGCGATAGCGCCCGCGTGCTCCCAGTCGTAAACAGGCCTTCCCCTGTCCAAGGGAGATGTATGTGCGCATCCTGAACCCAACTGAAAACAAACGTCTCAATGAGATGATCGGATTTGTGTGCCTGGTGGCGGCGGTGCTGCTGGCGTTGAGCCTGCTTTCCTATTCGCCGCAGGATCAATCGTTTAATGTCGCCGCAGCGGCCCCATCCTCGGGGCCAGCGCGAAACTGGATCGGCCCGTTTGGAGCGCATGTGGCCGACTTACTGTTCCAGTTGTGCGGCTACGGCGCATTCTTGATTCCGGCGGCGATCTTCGTATTCGGAATGCGATGGTTCCGAAGCCAAGCGATAGCTTCTCCAATTGCGAAGATAGTCGGCGTGGCAATGATGTTTCTGTTCTTGCCGGCGCAGCTCGCGCTGCTGCATTTTCCCGACGTCCGGGGCACGATCCCGGCGGGCGGGCTGATGGGAACGATTTTGGCCTCGGGCTTGCGCGGCGCTCTCAATCCGATCGGCGCCAATCTTGTCGGAATCGCGTGCGTTCTGACGGCGCTCTTTCTCACAACCAGGTTCTCATTCAGCGCCGCAGCGGAATGGCTGCGTGCGCCCATGGGCTCGGAAGGCTATATCGGACGAATGGCTACTCGCCTGAGGGATTGGCGCGACGAGCGTGAATCGTTGCGACAGCGGCGAAGGATGCAAGAGATCAAAATCTCCGGGCGCAAGCCCGCTCCCGCGCAAGCTGTTTCGTCCAAGGATGCAACGGTAGCCGCTGAGGTAGAACCGGAAGAAGACTCCGAACCCGAGACTTCGTCTAGCGGACCTGCGGTGATTAAATTCCGCGATTCGGAAATCGCCCCCGCGAAACCAAAAGCTCCCGCCGAGCCAAAGATCGCCAAGGGCAAAACCAGCTATAGATTGCCTTCGACTTCACTCCTTCGTCCTCCCGAGCACGGTGAAAAAATGGACGAAGCCGAATTGAAGGATTACGCGCGCGCGATCGTTCAGAAATCTGAAGAGTTCGACGTGAAGGGCCACATCACGCAGATCAATCCGGGCCCCGTGGTCACAACATTCGAGTTCAAGCCCGAAGCGGGCATCAAGTACAGCCGCATCACCGGCCTTGCCGACGATCTCTGCTTGGCGCTGCGAGCCGAATCGCTTCTCATCGAACGCATCCCAGGAAAATCGACCGTCGGAATTGAAGTGCCGAATCCGCACCGCGAGACTATTGCTCTTCGCGAAGTGATCGAATCGCCAGAATTCGTGCACTCTGCTTCCAAGCTCACGATGCCTCTTGGCAAGGACCTGATCGGACGGATTCGCGTCGCTGATCTGACGCAGATGCCGCACTTGCTCATCGCCGGCTCGACAGGTACCGGCAAAAGCGTGTTCATCAATTCCCTGCTGATGGGCATGCTTTACACGGCGACTCCCGAGGAACTGAAGCTCGTCCTCGTTGACCCGAAGCGCCTCGAGCTTGGGCTTTACGAAGATATTCCGCACCTATTTACGCCAGTGGTCACGGACGCGAAAGTTGCGTCGAACGTACTGCGGAACGCCACGCGTGAAATGGAGCGGCGCTTAAAGCTGCTCGCGCAACGCGGCGTGAGGAACATCGAGCAATACAATCGCACCTTCCAGAAGAATCAATCGCTCTCGCTGTTCGACAGCGTCGACGACGTCGAACATAAGCCACTGCCCTATATGGTGATCGTGATCGATGAATTAGCGGACCTGATGATGGTGGACACGAATAACGTCGAAGAATCGATTACGAGGCTGGCACAAATGGCCCGCGCTGTCGGTATCCACCTAATTCTGGCGACACAGCGGCCTTCGGTGGACGTCATCACTGGACTGATCAAAGCGAATTTCCCGGCGCGCATTTCATTCCGCGTAGCGAGCAAGGTGGATTCGCGAACGATTTTGGATGCCAATGGATCGGAATCGCTCCTCGGCAAAGGCGACATGCTTTATCTGCCGGCGGGCTCTTCACGGCTGCATCGCATCCACGGCCCATATGTCACCGAGGAAGAAATCGCGGCAGTATGCACATTCTGGCGCGAACAAGCCAAGGCGGTTTACAACGAAGATATGCTCAAGCCGCCGAAGGACGAGAACGCAGCGTCCGGTTCATCCGAAGGTGGCGAAGAAGTGGACGATGATTTGTATCACGATGCCGTTCGCGTGGTTTGCGAGATGGGCCGCGCTTCAACTTCCACGCTGCAGCGCCGGCTGCGAGTTGGCTATGGCCGTGCGGCGAGGCTGATTGACATCATGGAGAAGGACGGCATCGTCGGGCCGGCCGACGGCGCAAAGCCGCGCGAAGTTCTCAAGAAAAAAGACTGGATGCGCGAATTTGACGAGTCCGTGCACTAGTCTGAATGTGCGGCGCGTTGAATGACTCCACCTCGTTTTGAGGATCAAGAAGCGAGTTAGTCTGTGTCCCTACTTCCCCAGAAACGCGGACAGGTTGCCCTGCTGATGCGCGCGCAGCTCAATGCAGGAATTCGCCTGATCTTTGGCGTTCTCCAACAGCCGCGCCGAGCCGGGAAGGTTCTTCTCGCGGAAGAACTGGAGCGAGTCGTCACGCAATTTAGGATCGCAGAAAATTCCCGCCACCTGTACGAGTTCGCCGCCCAGTGATGCGTCAATCTTGCCGGTAATCTGCGGGTAATCAGTCTTAAACAGATTCCACGCCACGGCCTGAGTGTCGGGGTTTTGCAGCGTACCCGCAAGCAGGAACATATCCTGATTTCGCACGGCCGGACTCAACACGAAATCGAAAGTGCGCTTGGTTAGCGCGGGCTCGGGAAACAACGTGAGCGCGCTGAGATAGGAATAATACTCGCCGGGAGTCTTCGCCGTCTTTAGATGCTCGACAAATTCATCGTAGAGTGCGGCGTCACCATTTTGAGCGGAGATGGCTAGAGCGTTGCCGGCAAGCGCTTCCTCCACCGATGCGGGATCCTTCATGTACTGTTCCGTGAGCGCCCGCGATTTCGCGATTAATTCTGGATCGCGGCCGTACGAAGCAAGCGTTCCAAAAACATCCGTTCTCAGCGCCTGCCGCTCCTGCGATTCGCCCGGTGTGGGCGCACTCCCGAGCTCGTTGGCGATGGGCCGCAGGAAATTCCGCACCCAGGCTTCAAACGCTGGACGCTCAGGCGGTGATACGACGTCATCGTGAATTTCGGGGATATGCCCGAGCATGACGTCAACTACGTCACGCTCGCGTTCTCCCTGCATTTTTTCGAGCGTCGCCAGATAATCGCCGATGCTCATGCGTCCGACGCGAACCATCGCCCAGGTATCTGCGATGAAGCGGATGCGATCTTCCGGCGAGAACCTGGATTCCAGCTCAGCGCCGATTTTTGCGAATGCAGCCGGCTCGTACTGCGTGCGGTAGTACCCGCGGCCGCCTTCGTTGGCAAAGACCCACTGCGCGCATCCCGGAAGTTCGAAGGTCTGCTCGCGCTTGGTCAGCAATTCATAAGGCGCATCCTTCGACACGGAAGATCGTAGCGATACCGGAATAGCCCAAAGTTCGGACGAACCGGCATCGAGTTTGGCGGCGTCGGCGAAATAGCGGTTTTGCGTCAACGTCACCGCCGTCGCGTTTCCGCGGCACACGAATTTCACGCCGACGAGTGGTGCGCCTGACTGATCCACATAGCCGGACATGATCTTGTCCACCGGCTTTCCCGACGTAGCGGCTATTTGATTCCAGAAATCTTCAGCAGTGGTGTTTCCGTAGGCGTGTTTTTCGAGATAGATATTGACGCCCTCGCGAAACGTCTCAGGACCAACGTAGGCCTCCACAGCGCGGAGAACCGAGGCGGCCTTGCCATAGGCGATGCCGTCGAATAAAGATTCAATCTCGGCTGGAGTTTCGGCTTTCGCGCGAATCGGACGGACGGACGCGATCGAATCCGTGGTTAGCGCGCCGCCCGTTTCTTCCATTTCATCGAACTCATCATGCCATTCTGGATGCCAAGCCTCGAGCGGCTTCCAAGACATCCACGTTGCAAATCCTTCGTTCAGCCAAATGTTGTCCCACCACTTCATGGTCACAAGATCGCCGAACCATTGATGCGCCATTTCGTGAGCGATGATAGAAGCGATATTTTTGTGGGAATCGTACGAGGCGGTTTTGTCGTCAATCAGCAAATCGGCTTCGCGGAACGTGATTGCGCCGATATTTTCCATCGCCCCGGCCGAGAAATCCGGGATGCCGATGATATCGAGCTTCTTGAACGGATATTTCGTGTAGTAATACTTGTCGTAATACTTCAAAATATTTTCTGCGGACGTCAGAGCAAACGCGCCGAGATCCTTTTTCCCCGGAGTGGTGCAAACTCGAATCGGGATATCGTCGGCTGAGCCTTCAAGACACTGAAAGTCGCCTACCAAAAAAGCGACGAGATATGAGGACATCTTCGGACTCGCCGAAAATTTTATCGTGTGCTTTCCCTCGCCAGGACCCGGGGTGTCGGATTCAATCGTCGTATTCGAAATTGCCATGTCGCCCTTGTCCGCAACGACGGTGATATGAAAAACGGCCTTCATGTCGGGCTGATCGAACGAAGGAAACGCGCGGCGTGCGTCGGTGGCTTCAAATTGCGTTACGGCGTAGCGCCGGCGTGGTGTTTGGCTGAGATAGAAGCCACGAAGCTTGTCGTTGAGTATGCCGGTAAAGTGAATCCGAATCGTGGCCGGACCGGCGGAAATTTCCTTCGGTACGGTGAACGTGGTCTGCTCGGCTTTTTCATCCGAGGCCACCGAGGCCTTCTGCTCGGCGCCCCCCGATGCGATGATTGCATCTTGAAATTCAATCTCCGCGGAGTTTAGAACGATGGAATTGGCGGCGTGCTCCAGTCGAACGTGAATCGTCTCGTCGCCGGCGAATGTCGCATTTGTGAGATTGGGCGTGAATTTCAGGTCGTAGCTCTCGGGAATCACGTTTACCGGCAATCTTTGCGCCTGCGCCACCGCGCCGAGCGCGAGGCCGCAAACCACCGCCAGAACGATTCGTTTCATCAGGATTCCTTTCGAATTTTCTATCAATGGCCGGGAATGCAATTGGGGAGCCCGCGCGGAAAAGCTTGACGATTCAATAAGTCCCCAAGCCAAACAACCACCCTACCATAAAGCCATTCTCTATCAGACGCAAAACCAGTGAAAAGGAAAGCAGGGCACGAGGAGTGCAGGCCTCCCATAGAATCAGACAAAACCATCGTGACCTCGACGATAGCGCAATTTTGCGTCGCGCAATTCCCTTTCACTGATGCGCCCTTTTGTCTAAAATGTTGGCTTCTCTCGGTGCCGGGGTAGCTCACCGGTAGAGCGCGGCCCTGAAAAGGCCGGCGTAGGCAGTTCAACTCTGCCCCCCGGCACCATACTTCACCATTTAGCTGCGCAGTTCCGCTCTCAGAAATTTCCGCGCATGTGAGAGGATAGGCCACACGATGACACAAGGCGGACCGTTCCAATCCTTGGCGGGCCACAAGTACATCAGCGTCGAAACCTTTCGAAAGAGCGGCGAGGGCGTCAAGACGCCGGTATGGTTCGCTGAGGCCGGGCTCGACACGCCGGCGCCGGTGCTCTACGTCTACAGCACCGGCGATTCGGGCAAGGCGAAACGCATCCGCAACATTTCCCGCGTGAGGGTCGCGCCGTGCGACATGCGCGGCAACGTGACCGGCGGCTGGGTGGACGCGCGGGCTGAGATCTTGCAGGGCGACGCTGCCGCGGCGGGAGTGCGCGCGCTCAATCGAAAATACATGCCGTGGAAACAACTGCTCGACATCTTTGCCGCGTTTCGAAAGAACGACCGCATCGTCTTTGCAATTCATCCGGCGTAGCTTGACCACGTAAGATTGACCACGAAGCAGCGAAAGCGTATTAGTGGATTCCCATGAACCGCCAGAACCTTCATCCAGCGCGCGAAGCCGCAAAGATTCTCGGAGTGAGCTACCCCACGCTGAAGCAGTGGATTTATAAGAAGAAAATTCGCACGATAAAAACGGCAGGCGGGCACCATCGCATACCCGACTCCGAGCTCGATAAATTCCTCTACCGAAAATCTCAGCGCACCTCCGTGCCCAAACGGCGCGAGTCGTTCAGGCACATCAGCGGCAGAAACCAGCTAACCGGTCGAATCATAGATATCAAGATTGACGGACTGATGGCCCAGGTTACGCTCTCGATCGGCGGACAAATGATTACTTCGATCATTACAGCCGATGCGGTTCGTGAAATGCGTCTGAAAATTGGAGAAACCGCGGCCGCGCTCATCAAATCCACCGAAGTTATGATCGTCCGCCCATAAAAATACGTTGGAATTCACACCTCGAATCAAACGGCAGGAGAACTTCTGCCGACTCAGCTCTATTTCTGGACGGTTACTACCTTGATGCTTTGAAGCATCCTAATCCAGCGCGCAGGTCGCTTGTCGTGAGGCACGACCAATCGAAGCGGTCCGGCATTGTCATCGAGCGGCTTGCCGTCCATGCGGTCGGCAACGATCACACCGGAATCCTGAAAATCGGAATCGAGCTCTGCCAACGAAAAAATCACGCGATACCCGTCGGCAGCCTCCGCGATCACGTACGTCGCCATCGCCGTGCCTCGAAGTTTTGTTCCTTGCGGAACGCCAGCCTGTTTAAGCAATTCCGAAAGAGCCACTCCTTCGAACATTTCGTCCTTCTTTTCGTGCGGATTGGTGACGTTCACTGTCGTGCGCGACATTTTGCTTAGATCGCCGAGCGAAAGTGAAAGCGGATGCTCGACATCACCGCTCACCGTCAAGCGAACGGATACCGACGCAGGTGCGACAGTAGGCGCCGCAGTAGATTGTCGCGAAAATCCGGAAGTAGCGACCAAGCCGAAGGCAACAAACGGCGCAAGTAGAGACGGCCTAAGAAATTTGAGCATCGGAAGGCGGACGCTAGTCCTTCTGCAACATGACTTCGGTGGATTTGATGATGGCGGCGACAGTATCGCCAACTTTCAACTTCATCTCTTCGGCGCTGCGGCGTGTGATCACGCTCTCAATGATGTTCTCGCCCACTCGAACCGTGACGTGCGCCATGACGTTCCCGAGAATCACTTCTTCAACCTTGCCGACTAGGTGATTTCGTGCAGACAGTGTCATGCCGGAATCATAGTCGCAACGTTGACGGTCGTCGAGCGTTTCTTCGGTTTGTCGCCATGCTCGCTTATGCTATTTCTTGAAGCTCGCGTTGCGGCACGGAAATCTGCAAAGGTGATTCGAATGCCAGAGAAAACTGATTATCGAATGACGGCGGAAGAATTTCGCAGCCGCGGCAAAGCGATGGTGGACTGGATCGCGGACTACCACGCGCGTATTGAATCGTTCCCGGTTCTTTCGCAAGTAAAGCCGGGCCAGATCCGCGCCGCGCTGCCGAAGAGCGCGCCCGAGCAAGGCGAACCGTTCGAAGCAATGATGGAAGACGTCGAAAGCGTGATTCTCCCCGGCGTGACCCATTGGCAGTCGCCGAATTTCTTCGCCTACTTTCCGTCGAATACCTCGTATCCTTCCATCCTCGGAGAACTGCTCTCGGCCGGACTCGACGTGCAAGGAATGCTGTGGGCCACAAGCCCGGCCTGCACGGAGCTCGAAACGCACGTTCTCGATTGGCTAGTGGACAGCCTCGCGCTTCCGGAAAAATTCAAATCGACCAGCGTTGGCGGCGGCGTGATTCAGGATACGGCTTCAAGCTCGTCGCTCTGCGCATTGCTCGCCGCGCGTGAACGCGCAACTGGCTACGCGAGCAACAACACGGGTTGCGACGGCAATCTCGTCGCGTACACATCCTCGCAAGCACATTCCTCAATAGAAAAGGCCGCGATGATCGCCGGCATCGGCCGCGCCAATTTGCGACTCGTGCCAGTGGACGAAAAATTCGCGATGAAGCCGGAGGCGCTTGCGCAATCGATCAAGCACGACATCGCCGCAGGCCGCGTTCCCTTCTTCGTCTCCGCGACCGTGGGAACCACATCGTCGAATGCAATTGACCCGCTGCGCGCGATTGGCAATATTTGCCGAGAACACCGCGTTTGGCTGCATGTCGACGCCGCAATGTCCGGCACGGCGGCTCTCTGCCCCGAGTTCCGCTGGATTCAAGACGGCTTGGAACTCGCGGACAGCTACACGTTCAACCCGCACAAGTGGATGTTCACGAATTTCGATTGCAATTGTTTCTACGTCGCGGACCGCAAGGCGCTCATTCAAACACTTAGCATTCTGCCGGAGTATTTACGCAATCAGGCGACGGAGTCTGGCGCGGTGATTGACTATCGCGACTGGCACATTCAGCTTGGCCGGCGATTCCGGTCGCTAAAATTATGGTTTGTCATCCGCCATTATGGCCTCGAAGGTTTGCGATTTCATATTCGGCAGCACGTAGAGCTAGCGCAGCAATTCGCAGCCTGGGTGCGCGGGGATTCGGATTTCGAGCTGGCCGCGCCTGCGCCCCTCAATTTGGTCTGTTTCCGGCATCGCGGAGGCGACGTGGTGAACGAAACAATAATGACGCGCCTCAACAAAAGCGGCGATATCTATCTTACTCACACGAAATTGGACAACCGCCTGACGCTGCGCATGTGCATTGGCCAAACCAACACGGAAATGCGCCACGTTCAGCGAGCCTGGAAGCGAATTCGCGAAGAGGCAACCGCAACGCAAAAGCTCGCCGAATCGGCACGCTGAAAACACAAGCTGCGTTGCCTCAAGAAGAGAGATAATTGTCATCCAGAACGAGAGGGTCTGCAACTAGGACACGTTGTCATCTAGAACTAAGCGAGGGATCTGCGGGTTCGTACGGAAGGGCTCAAATTACGGCTACAAACAACAAATCCTATTCAGAGCCGGGAGGCTCTCGCCTCCCGGACCCAGCTATCAATATCATCTGATTTTTTGTCAGTCGCAGGCCATCCTCGCGGCGATCAGCTCAGTTGGTTGCGGGAGCCCCAGCCGCAGCCGGCTGCTTGCCGGAAGAGGGCGACGTCGCCGCTGGCCTCGGATTCGTACCAAGGCGCGCTTCGGTCCGGCGCACGATGGCGCTGTCGTTGCCATAAAGCTTTTGTTGAATCGCCAAAGCTTTCCGGTCATTTTCATCGGCGTCGCTGATACGCCCCTGCACACGATAATCCTGCGCGAGGTCCAGGTATCCCTGAGCCAAATCCGAATTCAAGCCCGGCAGATTCTTCTCATAGTCCTTCACGGCTTCTTCGAGTAGCGGCTGCGCCTGCACCACCTGCCCGCTCACGGCGCGCAGCACGCCCAAACTGTGCAGGACGCTGCCGAGTTCTGGGCCCGCGGCCGCGGGATCTTTGCGATAAATTTCGAGAGCTTGGGTCAGCCGGCGGTCCGCGGCGGCACCGCGGCCTTCGTGCATATATATATTGCCTTCGTTGGCATAAGCCTTCGCGAGATCAAGCGATGATGGCGATGACTGTTTCTCAAAGATCCCAATGGCTCGGTCACAAAGTGGCTCAGCATCTTTGGGACGATTCTCGGCGTCGTAGACGAGCGCTAGAAGATTCAGCGTGTCGGCCAGTTGCTTGCCATTGGGCCACCACTTTTCCGCGTCCGGCAGAATTTCGCGAAGCTGACCCTCAGCGGCGGTGTAGTTATATTGATTAAACGAGTCGGAAGCCGCGTGATAAGCGTCGAGCCACTTGGTTTGGTGCTGGCGTTCCACTATGGCCCAGGATGCGACGCCAATCGCAACCACCAGCGCTCCACACAGTAACCATAACCGCACGCTTCACTCTCCCGGCCGGAGACGCGATTCCCTTCCCGGCTTTACACAGAAAGATGGTCGGAGATTTGACCGTGGCGCACAAGCGGGAACTCAAAACGATGTAACGTGTTCATCACGCGCGTTCTCGCCTTGTAAGCTCACGTCACACGCCAGGCTTCACTTTTGGGGTTTACTTTTGGGCAAACACGGCGCCACTGGACTTGAGTCACATTCAGCCGCGGGTCACAATCGCCCTAGGGAGCCATCCGACCGTGTACAAGACAACCGAAAAGAAACATCCTGGTGCGCCCGCGAAGAAAACCGATTATTCAGCGGCGAAGGATGCCGAGCGCCGTCTCACCGAGCGCCACCAGTTCACCGCGTCCGCCGAGGTGGTTGAACACTCCACGGGCGCACGCTTCTCAACGCGCACGACCGACCTTGGGCCGGGCGGCTGTTTCATTGATACACTCGTACCCTTCCCGGTCGGCTCGAGTATTCGAATCGCGCTTCATAAAGGAAAAAACACGTTTGAGACCGACGCCTCAGTCGTTTACGCGCAATCCGGGCTCGGCATGGGGATTGCCTTCAACGACCTGAATACCCAAGAGGCTGCGGAGCTGCGCGATTGGCTCGGCGAAGTCACAAAAGAGCGCGAAGATGCATACGAAATCCTCCGCACGGCTCAGCCTCTCATGGACCCGGCCCGCCAGGGTCTCGAAAGAACAATGATCGTCCGGCTGGTCCGCCTGCTGGTAACAAGAGGCATGCTCACCGAATCCGAAGCCGCCGCCGTTTTGTTCGACCCCGTCCTCTAACTTCAGATCTTCAAAACGTTGCTAAACAGCGACCTGTTTTGAGCCATATCTTTTTCCCATTTGGCGGCGACCATCCCGTTTTGGAATTTCCTCCTGTCAGCCAGCGCAACATCCCGGCCGCAAGTGAGGCAACGAAAGCATGATGCCAATCATCTCGCGGTGGCAGTGGGCGTGCACTTAGCCGGCTTACCCCACAGGAGGGGACAAGATGACAGAACGCAGGCGGGCTCATCGCTACGAACTCTTTATGCCGCTCCAGGTCATGGCCGGCCCATCTCATTTTTCAGTGACCCAATCGGCAAACCTTCGCGATATCTCAACTCACGGCGTGTACTTTGTAAGCGACAAAAGCATTTCTCCGGGTACGGCTGTGGACGTGACATTTACGCTTCCGCCGGAGCGCGGCAGGTCCGAATCTGTGATCGTGCGCGGCAGCGGGCGCGCCATTCGGCTCGATCGCCTGCCTGGCAACGCCGGTCCACTTTTCGGAGTGGCCGCGTCAATCAACCGCTTCGACTTCGTTCAACCCGGGAGACGCGCAGCTTAGTAGTCGCTCAATCCTCTCTTGTCCGCGCTGTCGCACGATGTTTTGTTCGCCTTGCAGCACGACGCGGTAAGATCGCGTAATATATTGCCCCGTAAGGTTGGCGTTGTGCCCGTCAATGCCTTCGAACAACGAAAACCGCGACGCTTTTGAAATGGAGCGCACGCTCCTTGCCTCATTGTGTCTATCGCGTCAGGATGAAATGATCCGTTCTCAAATTCTGCAATTTCTCCGTGTCTACCACTGGGAATCTGGCGATCATCGCGCGGTATATGACGCTCTTTCCGGCTGGACAGTTGAGCCCGCAGAAATTCGCAGCGGCTTGCCCGCACGCCTCACGCGCATGGGATTTCCCGACATAGACATCGCGCCGTATTTTGAGCCGCCCGCAAATTTGACGGACGCACTCGAATGGCTCCGGCAGCGGATTGGACGGCTCCAGGAAACTTCGTGCAGCGATCCGCGAACGAACGGCATCCATCGACGTGGATGACAAATCGCACGAAGCGGATCCTTGCACTCGTTGACGCTGCCGGTCTCCCTATATTCATTCTCGCCTTTATCTGGCGCCTGCAATTCATTGCGCGGTGGACATGGGTGTTTTTCGCCGTTTGGCTCTTCGCAAGTTTCCTAATTCATCGCGATACGCCGAAGACCATCGGCGCGCGCGCGGATAATCTATGGCCCGCGACCAGGCAGGCGGCAATTGCATTCGCCGCCATGGCCGCGGCTCTGATCCTCATCGGCCTCGTACGCGGCGCGCCACATCATTTGCAGAGACACTTGATGTCCGTCCACCGGCTTTGGACCTACTTCGCTTTCTGCGTTCTGCAGCAAGTGGCGCTCAATTCCCTTCTCTCGAATCGCCTTGAATTTCTTACCGGCAAAAGATGGCTCGCCGCGCTTCTGGCGGGCGGGATATTTGCGGCGTGTCACTGGCCGAATCCCGTCCTCGTTCCCATAACTTTCGTCGGCGGAAGCGTGATGGCTTGGCTGTTTCTGCGCGAGCACAACATCATTCCGCTTGCAATCATGCAGGCGCTGCTGGGAACGCTGGCGTGGTGGAGTTTCCCGGTGGCATGGCACCACCATCTTCGCGTGGGGCCGGGATATTATTTGGGCTTGATCGGGCCTTCCACGGCGCGGCGGGTCGAATTCAAGAGGCGCGTGATGGTTTTCCGCGGAAGGCTGTCCGACAGTGAATCAACTATCCAGGCGAATTCGATTGGTACACCGCGGCTCAACTCGAGAACTTCGATTTGAACATAGGTTCCGCCATCTTTCTCCTGCATCCGCCAGTAGTTGTTGAGCCGCCATAAGTAGCCGTGGTCGTTGCCCACGGGGTACTCGTGCTCTTCCGGCGTGCCCGGGTCGGCTACTTCCGCAATTCGCGTCGAGTAGGTGCGCGATTCCAGTCGTGACTCGTCGAGCTTGGTGTTATGAGCGTCGAAATTCGCGTTATACACCACGGTGACGACGGATTTGCTGTAAAGGCGAAGGAAAATCTTGTAATCGTCGCCGCTGTGTTCGATCAGCTTTGACTCCTGAACATCCGGGGCGTAGATCTTCGCTTGATCTGGATAGTCGTTGACGATGTCAACTACTCGCGCGATCGTGGCCTTGGGAACAAAGACGACGCCGACCCAGTGATGAACCGCGCCGCTCGGAATTTTCACTCTCTGTCCGTCATCGAACTTCCGAAGCGACGTGGCGTAAACCTCTCCCTGCCGGACGCTCTCGTAAGCTTTCGTCCGTTGATCTTCAGGCAACGTATCTAGAAACAGAAAATGGCCATCCTTATCGTCCGCAGCCATCCGTGCTTCAACTACCCTAACGAAATGATCGAAAGCAGCAATCGTTTCCTGCTTCAGAACAGCAGCAATCGCTACCTGCGCAGGCATCGCCGCAAGAACGCAAACGGCAAGCCAGAATCCCAAGCGCCGCATCCACCTGTTTCTGTTTGTCATCGCGATCCTTCGCTCTTAATTCCCGTGATCACGTCATTTCAGGCGTTTCGTCGGAACTTCGCCGCAGGGCCGGTGGGTTGGTAGGGCTGGTCAACAGACGGGCCGTCTTTAGCTTTTCACCCAAGTTCCGCAAATCGCGCCGCGTCGGCACATACCCGGCGCGCCACAGCCTTTTAGATATTGCCATGAAGCGAAAGGACGCAGTAATTTGCGGCGATAATCCTAAAAAGTAAGTTCGAGCCCGACGGGTAAAATCAGAAGAGGTACAGCGCGAGCAGGCGCTAAAAATTCACCGCGCCGAAGCGGCGCTCGGCGAGCGAACGCGCGCGCGCATTCGACGCGGGCGCCATCGTCGGATGCGAGTTCGACCAGCGTCCCGCAATCGAGTAGCCGCAGCGCGGGCACTTGCCGTCGCGCAGCGTATTTTCCTCGACGCTGTGCCACGATCGCCGAATCAGCATATTTTTACAATTGGGGCAAAGCGTGCTCGCGCCGTCCGAAAAAATATTTCCTTCGTAGACGTAATTTAATCCCGTCTCGAGCGCCACTTTCCGCGCTGCGTGAAGCGTCTCGGGCGGCGTGCGCGGTTTATCGCGCAGCTTGAAATCGGGATGGAACGCCGTGAAATGCAGCGGAACATCCGGCCCGAGATTCTTCAAAATCCATTCGGCCAGCGAGCGCGATTCGGCCACGCCATCATTCAGCGTGGGAATCACCAGATTCGTGATCTCAAACCACACGTTCGTCTCGTTCTTGAGCCAGAGCAGCGTATCGAGCACCGGCTGCAAATGAGTGAGCGTGACACGTCCGTAAAATTCTTCGGTGAACGCCTTGAGGTCCACGTTGGCCGCGTCCACATGATCGTAAATATCGTGAAATGCCTCGCGCGTGATGTAGCCGTTGGTCACCATCACGGTATTCACGCCGTATTGCTTCGCCACCTCGCAGATATCGATTACGTATTCGCCCCAGATGGTCGGCTCGTTGTACGTGAACGCAATCGAGGGGCAACTGTAGTGGATGGCCAGCAACACTACATCTTCGGGCGAGAGCGGCGTCGAATTCACCTGGTCGGAACGTGATTTCGAAATATCCCAATTTTGGCAGAAAAAGCAGCCCATGTTGCAGCCGGCCGTGCCCATCGAGAATACTCGCGTACCCGGCAGAAAATGGTTGAGCGGCTTCTTCTCGATCGGATCAATTTGCAGCGCTGCGGGCGAACCATAGCCGAGGCTGTAAAGTTTGCCGCCCTGATTGACGCGTATGAAGCAAAATCCGGCCTGCCCTTCCCCGATGTGGCAATGCCGCGGGCAGAGATAGCAATGCGCGCGGCCATCGGGCGCGGTCTCCCACCAACGCGCCTCGTGCAGCTGCTCGGTTCTCTGGAGCACTTTCAGATCTTCCATTGCCAGCCGCTTCTTCTCCTCTCCACACTATTATACGCCTCGCATATGTTGCGCGCGGCGGCGCTCATCCACCCAATCGAGAAAGTGGCGGATGCGGGCGCGCTCGCGCCACATCAATTCAAAATATTTGCGGCGATCAAGATTCGCCGCGTCTGCACCGTAAAACGTTTCCATGCGCCAGTGGATGTACGGGCTGTCCCAGGGATGCAGCCGGTAGCCTTTCGCCGTGATCCAGTAATAGCGAAGCGCCACGAAGATGCGTCGGATCGAGCGCGGCACTATGCGCACGCGATCCAACGTTTCCGCGAATCCGCTCGAACACGCTCCGAGAGGGCTCGTGCTGACGATGGTAGAATGGCGCCCGGACCCTTTCGATGACGGCGGAAGATCACTACTACGCGGGAATTGATTTCTTCGGCGAAGGCAAGCTCGCCGAAGCAATCGCCGAGTACGACGCGGCCCTGGCGCTCGATCCGAAGCTCACCGATGCGTTGCACGGTCTCGCACAAGCCTACTACGCGCAAGAGGATTTCGACAACGCTATCGCCTCCGCCCGACGCATCCTCGAAGCTGAGCCAGGCGACGTCCTCGCGTGGACGACAATCTCACGCGCCTTTCAACGCAAAGGCATGGTTCCCGAAGCGGAAGACGCGGCCGGCAAAGCTCGTCTGCTCGGCTGGAAGAAGCAGCTTCAAGATCAAAAGGCTGAAGGCGGCAGTTGAAGCTTGTCGAACCCTTGTCCGTCTTCTCCGCCAATCCGTGTTTCAGAAAATTCAAACGCCTCGGGTCTGAAGACCCGAGCTACATATCTCGCCTCGGGATTCAGCGGTTGATTTAGGGTGCAAAATTGTCTCGATTAGAAAGTACCTCCATCGTTTGTTTTGTGTCAGTTACGGCGATTTCTAATCGTTTGGGTGTCTCGATTAGAAATGGGTTGTTAGGGTAGCTTTCAGCTGCCCCTCGCCGCCCGGGCGGGAGCACGTCTGGCCCGCGGGAGATGACCACGTATTTGGGCGCCTCGATCCATCTGCCGCCGCTTGTCACCCGGGAGTGGGCGCGGACGGCGCGGATGATGGCGTCGGCGGTTGGCGAGGTGCGCTCGGCCTCTTGTATCATCAGTTCGAGCGCGCAGCGGAGGTTTCGTCGGCGCCGGCGGAAGAGGCCGACGGCATGGGCATGGCGGTAGAGGCCCGCGCGAGAGTTTAGCTCGTAATCGTCGACGATAGTGTCGGGGTGGTGCCAGTCGATGAATTCCCCCTCGATAGCGTCGCGATCCGAGTGATGGCATATCTCGCATTTGCGAGCGTGGCGTGCAGGATCGGCCGCCGGGCGGTTGGCGCGGCGGGTGCTGCTTTTTTTATCAGTATGCATAATACACAGAGAGATATCATGCG
>Ga0209624_10000592_pt1 | contig 31872 bp, 22 predicted proteins | sample JacPinW_OM2H0_O1_FD_188565 | JGI IMG/M metagenome (GOLD analysis project Ga0209624, IMG submission 188565) | Forest soil microbial communities from Algoma, Ontario, Canada - Jack Pine, Ontario site 1_JW_OM2H0_O1 (SPAdes) (version 2) | ecosystem: Environmental > Terrestrial > Soil > Boreal...
AGGCACCAAGACGGAAGACGAAGTTGACAAGGCCGTCTCGGAGATTCCGGACGACTATATGATCCTTGTCCAGGCTCCGAACATGGCGCTTTTCCAAAGGCGCGGCGAGCAAGCTTTCGACAAATCCGCTTGGCTGCAGATGAAGAAGTCGAAAGAAAAGCTTTTTCCAGCCAAGGTTGATTTCCTGAGAGGCTCGGATGGAAACTCGGTGGTCGGCGTGATCTTCCATTTCCCGAAAAAGTCCGCCAACGGCGAGCCGACAATCGCATCCGACGAAAAAGAAATTGATTTTTATTTGCTGGTCGGCGGCTCCAAGATTTTGACCGCCTTCGATCCGCGCAAAATGACGGATAACCAGGGCGTCGATCTATAGCTAGCCGATCGATCTATAGCCCATAGCGTTTTCAAAATTTCATACTCTCGTCGAATTCGTGTTCGCATCTCGTTCACGCTCAGGGGGATCACCATGCTCGCGTCGGCAAAACTGGCTGGCTTTATCATCACCAATGATTACGACGCGGCGCGAGCATTTTACGTAGATAGGCTCGGCTTCGAATTTGTCAGCCTCGATCAATACGCCCTCGTCGTGCAAGCCGGCGAGAATCATATTCGCATCGGAAAAATTGCCGATTTCAAGCCGCGCCAAGGCACCGTCCTCGGCTGGGAAGTTGCGGACATCCGCGCCGTCGCCAAGTGGCTCGTCAGCCGCGGCGTCGAGCTCGAAAAATATCCCTTCGCCCAAGACAAAGAATTCGGCATCTGGACCACGCCCGACAACAGCCAAGTCGCCTGGTTCAAAGACCCCGACGGAAACATCCTCTCCATCAGCCAGCACGTCTAGCCGCCGTCCGTTTTCAATCCCACCACCAGCCTCAAAAATCCGCAAACGCATTACAATGGAAGTGCAATGACCACCCTCGCCATCTCCCCCGCACCCGCCACGCTCCGCCGCATCATCCGTTTTCAAATTCTCACCATCGCCTGGATGACCGTTGAAGCTCTCGTCGCCCTATCGGCTGCTTGGATCGCTCGCAGCCCCGCACTTCTCGGCTTCGGCGGCGATAGCGCCATCGAACTCTTCTCCGCCATCGTAGTTCTCTGGCGTTTCCGCTCGCGCTCCAATTCCGCGCAAGCTGAAAAGCGCGCCGCTCGCGTAGCAGGCGTCTTGCTATTTGCCGTCGCCGCCTTCGTCATCGCCAGTTCGGCCGTCTCTCTTCTCGGCTATCGCTCGCCGCAACCAAGTCTCGCCGGAATCATTCTGCTGATCGTCGCCGCCATCGGCATGCTCTGGCTCGCCAGCCAAAAACGCAAGCTCGCCGCTCAAACCGCCAGCGCCGCACTAAGAGCCGACGCCACCGAATCCGCCCTCTGCGGCTATCTCTCCCTAATCGCCCTCGCCGGCCTCCTGATCAACGCCATCTTCCACACCTCCTTCCCCCACGCCGCGTGGGCCGACCCCATCGCCGCCCTAATCCTCGTCCCCCTAATCTGCCGCGAAGCCTACCAAGCCGTCCGCACCCAACGCACCTGCTGTGCGTCTTACTAAGTCTCAATCTCGTTCGTGATGCAGTCATCCTGCCTGCGTTTTTCCAACATCCCGGTCTCTGCCACAAACTAACCTCCGTCCGTTCCAAAAACGCGTCGCACACCTCAATTACATATTCCGTTCGCGCCGTCGCCCGCTCGCATCATCGTCGTTCGCACACGCCTACGGTCTTCTAATAATTTGCGTCTTTACATCCCGCTCAATCTGGGCCGCGAAAGTCGGCTAAAAAGTCCCCCAGTTATGTGGCGGTGCATATATTGACCAGTGGATTATTGCCGCTTATAATCGCCGCTCGCGTTTGAATCCCATCGGGACATTCGTCCTCGGAGCTCTTCCAGTGCCAGAAGAATTCCCTCCCTCAGCGGAAAGCATTAATAAAACAATCAACGAATTTGCGAAGTCCGCAGGCGCTGTCACGGCGGAAATCAATAAGCTACTAACCATCAAAAACTCTGCGCCAGCCCTTAGTGAACAAATAGATGCTCTCAAGGAGAAAATCCAACAGCTTCGAACCGCGCTTAAGTGCACTGAAACATGGAGCAAAGAGCTGATCGTAACCGGGCTAATTTCATTGCTTGCGCTTGTCGTGGCAGTTCTCACGTTCTTCTATTCATTCCTGTGGTTAAACCCTGACATACGACTCATCGGCGGTTCCAATCTCAGCATTTCTTATGAACCGACATCGAGTACCCTACACGTCGGTTGGAGACTTGTGGTGGCAAATTACGGACGCAAAATGGATGTAATCAATTGGACCGGCGCAAAACTGACGTCCATCGCAGTTGCGAATTCAGTGCCGATTGAACTGCCGCAAAGCAGCCTCATTTTGAAAACCCATGATGTGCAGCTGTCGATGCCGTTTACCTTGAAAGAGAATTCAGCAACAGAAATCGATGCGACTGCTAGTCAGAAGCTCGGCACGGGCACTAAGAGTTTCTTTGATCGAACGTATTTTACCCAGCAACGCATTCAGAGAAAGCAACAATTAACGATAAACTTCGGCGCCAGTAACAGCACGTGAAGCCTCTCTATTTGTGCTTCACGATATCTCCAGACGAACTTGACAAACTCGAACAGGGACAATCGCCAACGATTGAAATGAAGCAGTGCGACCGCCAATAAGGAGCCTTATGAGCAAACACTCGATCGCAACTTTGTCCATTATCATCATCGTCGTGTTCTGCAGCGTTCCTTCGGGTTCTATCTGGTCTCGTACGACGCCTCCGGAATGTCAAACTAAGGCCACCAGTTCAGCACGTAGCAAGACCTATGCACAATACGCGAAGAAGTTGTATGGCCCGGCAGACTTTAAAGTCATTAAGACAACCGACGCTGTTGAGGGACAGGTTGCTACAGGTGTGGTTCTGCGTGAAGAAAAGGATCAGTCCGAACTCGTCCTAGACCTGCAACCATGCCAACCGGACCTTCACGTTGAGGTCTTCACCAAACCTTATAAAAAAACGGGCACAAATGAGACTGTGAAGTGCAATGGAAAGCCTTTCCCGACTTATCGCGTAGAACAGAAAAAGGCTGCATTTTAAAACGGCGTGCGACCTCGTTCCCGTACACGTTCGGAACTCGGTGCTGCTCATCTCCGTTCCAAGTTAACCTGGAGTGCCTGCGGATCTCCAGATTCGGTATCCGTATATCTACGTAGTTCTTCCCCACTCCAAATCTCAATCCACTATTTTTTCACTTGCGCACTCAAAAACGCGATGTTAGTTATATAACCATTATTAACTCTAATGGTAAAGTAACTCCCTCACGCTCCGGCCGAGCTTCAAAGGCCGCCCTTGTACGTCACGCACGCAAATGCGTGATATGCAATCACCCTGAACGCGAAGCCATTGAGGAGGAATTCATTCACTGGCTCCATGCCGACGACATCGCGGATGATCACGACCTGCCGTCGCGCACAAACCTCTACCGTCACGCATATGCCACCGGCCTCTACGAAGTGCGCCGCCGCAATTTGCGTTACGCTCTCGAGCATGTAATCGAGGACGTTACCCACGCCTCCGTCTCCGGCGACTGCGTCATCCGCGCCATCCGCGCCTACAGCCGCATCACAGACGATGGCCGCTGGGTCGAACCGCCCCAGCGCTTAGTCGTCTCCCGCGGCGACGCCTCCTTAGACGCGGTCGCCCTCCCCGGCAATTCTGGCGACACAAACGCACTTCCGGAAGCATCCAGCATCACAAAAGCGCTCCCCAAACCCACCGGGGAAGCACGAGAGGGCCCCAGCCTCGAAGCTGGGACCGATCTCACGCCCGAATCGCTCAATCTGAACCTTCCCGAGCTCCCAAAAGCCCGGCCAATAACCGACTTTCTAATCGATACACCAAAACGATTAGAAATCGACGTAACTAAAACAAAACAAACGACATAGTTAATTTCTAATCGTAACAAAATTGACCCCCTTTCGGAGGGCACCCGGGGACAATTAGAGCGCGTGGCTGGAGAAAAAAACGGGCGGGTCCGATCGCACCCGCCCGAAAAAATCGACTTACTAGCTGGGGTTCTTTGACATTGTTGTTTTCTTTGGCGCGGCGGCGGCTATGGAGTAATCGCCTTCGACGCTTACTGTGGAGGTGCCGTCTGGATTCAGGGTGACGGTGTGGGTGCCTTTGCCAGTGATGCCTTTTAGCTTGCCGGTGCCGCCGGTGAAACTCCATGTGCCCTTGTCGCCTTGCGGCATGCCGTCTTTCATCATGGCGGATTCATGGAAGGTGACGTAGAACTTGTCGCCGTTGTCCATTTCTGCGACGTAGGTGCCGTTGTTTATGAGGCGAGTGGCGGTGATTTCGGAGAAGGCGTAGGAGGTGCCGTCCTTCGATTTTGCGCCGGCCATTTCGATGGGAGTCGTCCAGGTGCAGGCAGCTTTGACCAATTGCAATGTGTGGCCGGGCTTGTCGCCGGGATCGGTGGTGCCGATGACTTCGGGCTTGGGGCAATTTTGCTTGCCGGAAATTTTTGTTTGCGCGGCGGCGGCGGAGGCGAAGAGTAAGGCTACGGCGGTGATGCTGAGAACGCGAGTTTTCATCGGGACTCCTTCGTGAGATTGAAATTTTTCTGGTGCTTGCTTGCGTTTGGGCCTGCTTGCGGGTGCATGGTACGCGGAAATGGTGAATTGGAAAAGAGAAAATGGAAGAGGGCCGGTAGAACAACGATTTCATATTTCAGATTTGAAATTTGAGATCGGAATGACAGCGGCGATCACACACAAACAAAAAATAAGAAAGTCAAAAACGCCGGCTGGAAGCCGGCGCGACGAAGATAGCCGCCACGAACGGAATTTTGTGGCGCGGGTGAATTGAATGAGAATTTGAAATTGAAATTGAGAAGTGCGAGTTGAAAGATTCGGAAATTGCAGAGGGCTGGCGGTTTAGCTCTTAAGGTTATCGCTGTACGGCGATATTTCACGATTGTGTCGAAATTCCTCAGCAGACTCAGAATGTAATTATTTCCCATTATTCTCGCGACCGTTAATTTAGTCTCTAACTTATTGATGTGTGGCGAGTTCCGTTTTTATTGGCGCTGGTGGCACGGCCGTTGCACTTCTGGGTGTGGGTGAAACATTCACCAAGGAGGACCGCGGTCGATTATGAAAAGGAGAAAAAAGCGATACATAAACGTGCTGGCGTTGACAGCCATGACGCCACTTTTCTGGATGGGGATACCTGCGAGCGCGCAGTCGGCGCCCGACCAGAATAATCCACCGGCGCAGCCAACGGACCAGAACAACAATCCGATTGGGCGTCCGGCACCGCCGGTTCAACCGGTACATCCAGACAACGCGATTACCGAGCAGGAATTGGCGCGATTCGATCAATTCCTTGATAGCCATCCTGAAGTTGCCGAGCGATTACGGCGCGATCCTTCGCTTGTAGATAATAACGATTTCCTGCGGAGCCATCCGGAGCTTCAAAATTACCTGCAAGATCATCCGGCGATTCGGCAGGAACTCGAGCAGCACCCGGATGAGTTCATGCAGCGTGAGGAACGCTTCGAGCGCCGCGAGGATCGTGATCGCGACGCGGATCGGCGTGATAACAATAACGGCGACAACGGCAGACGTGACGACGCTGACCGGTACAACAACGACAACGGGCGCAGGGATGACACTCGCCGACAAGACAACGACGCCACACGGCAGGAACTTGCGCGGTTCAACGATTTTCTCCAAACGCATCCGGAAATCGCCGAACAATTGCGCAAGGATCCTTCGCTCGTAGACAACCACGAATTCGTCGAGAGGCACCCGGCGCTGCAAACCTACCTGCATGACCATCCGGCGATTCGAGAACAAATAAAGTCAGATCCAAATGCGTTTATGCGTGAAGAAGATCGCTACGAACGCCACGACAACGGGCGCGGCGAGGACATCAATCGCGACGAACTGGCGCACTTCGATCAATTTCTCGATCAGCATCGCGAAATTGCCGAGCAGCTTCGCCGGGATCCGTCGCTGGTTGATAACCGTGAATGGGTAGATCGGCACCCGGCACTTCAGACTTACTTGAAGGACCATCCCGCGATTCGACAGGAGATAAAGGAAAACCCGAACGCGTTCATGCGGCAGGAAGATCGCTTTCAGGATCGTGATGCCGGCATGGGCCGCGACTTCGACAGGAGAGCGGCCAGCTTTGGCGAATTTCTTGGCGGGCACTCCAATCTTTCGCAGCAATTAGCGAACGATCCTACGCTGGTCAAGAACGATGAATACATGGCCAACCATCCGGAGCTTCGGGATTATTTGCAGCAGCACCCCGACGTGAAGGAGGACTTGATGGCGAACCCGCAGAGTTTCGTTAAGTCGGCGCAGAAGTTTAGTAACAACGGGCAGCCGATGAAGACTCCGGCGGGCGATACGAGGCCGAAGCAGTAAGTAGGGACGGATCTCCCCCACGTGAGTGCGGGAAGGCTGGAGCGGCGGGTCACGCGCCTGGTTCTTCCCGCACTCGCAGGTTTTCGCGTTCGAGGGTTCGCGGGTTGGAGGGTTCGGAAGTTAGGAGGCACCATGAGTATGAAATTCTGGGTGGTCTTGGGGCTCGTGCTTGTTTCCGCGGCTCCGCTCGCTGCGGGCGGCAAGAAGAAAAAGCAGACAGACGTGGCGATGCTCGAAAAGATGGAAGCTGTGCCGTGCGGCGAGAAACAGAAGGGCATAAATGGATTGGGAAGCGTGTGGGCGTCCGCGGGCATTACTCACGTGAACTCCGATGAGAAATTGTGCCCGCAATATCTGCTGCGAACCGACGAGATGGAATATCACATTCGGCCGACGGACGGAAAACATCCGGTTGTGCTGCCAGTGGGGAAAGAGATTGAGTTCAAGATTAAGAAGGATCGGATGTTTGTGAAGGATCCGGACGGCGATAACAAGACGCGGACGTATCAGGTGGTGGCGATGGAGCCGACTAGTTCGGAAGGTGGGGCGCAGAATTCTTCGAGTCGGCCGACGAATTGACGAGGAGGAGGGCGGTTATTTGTGATGGAGGGGCGGAAATTTTTGTGGGGTGATGCCCTTGCCTTCTTCTACTGTGATGATTTGGTTGGCGGGGATGTCTTTTAGTTCTTGATGGATGCCGCTGGGCCACGTGATTTCTAGCGTGTCAACTTTGGCGTGATTGCCGAGGCCGAAGTAGATGCGCGGATCCTGGGCGGACAGGTAGCTCATGCCGCCCTTGGCTTGATCGTAGCTGGTGAAATCGCCCGCGGTGATTTTCAGGCGGGCGCCGGTGCCGTCGCGATTGCTTTTTACGCCGACGAGGCGGATGCCTAGCCAGTGATTTTCGCGCGCGGCGGGCGAAGTGGCACCGTTGTTGCGGAAAAGTTGCGCGTTCTCACCGTTGTTATTCACTAGAAAACTTAGCCAGCCGTCGTTGGCGTAATCGCCGACGGCGAGGCCGCGGCCAACCTTCGGCGCGAGGAACGCCGCAGGCTGGGTGGCGCTAGCGTCAACGAAATGGCCGCCGCCGATGTTGCGATAGAGTTTTTTCGATTCGGCGTATTTCACGTCGGGATGATAGCGGGCGATGTTGTCGAGGATGTGGCCGTTGATGACGAGGAGATCGCGCCAGCCGTCATTATCGAAATCAAAGAAGCGGGCGCCGAAGCTGCTATTGAGAATGTTGGATTGGCCGAGGCCGGAGGCGATGGTGCCGTCGGTGAATGTGCCGTCGCCGTTGTTGGTGTAGAGGCGATTGAGTTCGAAATCGAGATGACTGACGTAGAGATCCATGCGGCCGTTGTTGCGCAGATCGGCGGCATCGGCGCTCATGCCGGCTTCGGGTCGGCCATCTTCGCTGAAGCCGGCGCCGGCGGTGTAGCTGACGTCGCGGAAGGTGCCGTCGCCATTGTTAAGGTAGAGGAAATTTCGCTGGGTGTCGTTGGCGATGAAGATGTCGGGCCAGCCGTCGTTATTTAAATCGGCGAGGACTACGGCGAGGCTTTTGCCGTCTTTGTTGACTAGGCCGGCTTTGGCCGTGACGTCGGTGAAGGTGCCGTCGCCATTATTGTGATAGAGGCGCGGCGCAGTGCCGGGGAAATTGTCGGGATGGCAGTAGGAGCTGACTTGCGGGAGATTTTGGTAGCCGGGACGGAAATCGCCGCAGGTGATGGGATGATCCATGTCGTATTGCACGTAATTGGTGACTAGGAGATCGAGCTTGCCGTCGCGATCGTAGTCAAACCAGCCGGCAGCAGTGCCCCAGTTGCCGTCGTTGCCGACGCCGGCTTTTTCGGTGACGTCGGTGAAGGTGCCGTCGCCATTATTGTGGAGAAGGACGGAGTGGCGATAGCCGGTCATGTAGATGTCGGGATAGCCATCGTTATCGTAATCGCCGACGGCGACGCCGAAGAAGAATGTGCCGTCGGAGTGAATTTTGCTGGAGGCGGTGACGTCGGTAAAGGTGCCGTCGCCGTTGTTGCGGTAGAGGGCGGGCTGAGGCGCGTTAGGCGGATGGAAGAGCGGAGTGAAGCCGCTGTTGACGAAGAAGGCGTCGAGGTAGCCGTCTTGGTTGTAGTCGAGCCAAGCGACGCCGGCGCCCATAGTTTCGGGGTACATGCGCTTGGGGGATTGGGCGCGTTCGTGATGGAAGTGGATGCCGGCGGCATTGGTGACGTCGAGGAACTGAATTTTGTAGGGATTCGCGTCCGCCGGGATTTTTGATTCGGCGGAACGGGGCGGCGTGCGATGTGTCTGTTGTTCGCTAGGCGTTGCGGCGGTGAGGCCGAGGGCGCTGCTTAGGATGACGAGGGCGCAGGCGCGCAGCCAAGACGCGCGTCGAGACCAAATTGGAACAAATGATGAGTGCATGGAATTCAAAATCTTAGCATCTCGTGATGCCGCGCCTGGGTGAAATTTGGCACTCACGGAGATCGTGAATTGTTGGCGTGTTCGGAATCGGCACACGTTAGCGTGCAAATTCGGCGGTACGAAAACTTATATTGTTTGTGTTACAACAATCGGAAATTTTGAATTCCACAGATGAAGAGTTTGTGCTTGACAGGGTCTGAGACGAAAGTTACGCTACGCGCCATTCGTAAGCTGGGGGGACGGTCCTGGGCCACGTTTTTGAGATTCGAATCGCTCGCGAAGGCTGCTCTTTTCCAGTTCTAGACCCCTCCCAGAATTTCGGGGCCCGAAAATGTCTGACGGGCCTGATTTTGAACGCGTGTGTAGTCTTGTGCGCGTGCCTGGCGATTGTTGCGCTGGCCGCTGCGCCTGCATTTGCAGGGGGTGCGGCGGCGAAAGCGCGCAAAGTAATTATTGATACGGATCCGGGCACGGATGACGCGATCGCGATCCTGCTGGCGCTGAACTCGCCGGAATTGGATGTGCGGGCGTTGACGGTGGCCGCGGGAAATGTGACCGCGGCGCAGGGATTGCAGAACGCGCTGAAGCTGGTTTCGCTGGCGAACCGCTGCGACGTGGCGGTGGCGGGCGGCGCAGAGCATCCGCTGTTTCAGAAGTTGATTACCGCGGAATTCTGGCACGGGAAAAACGGACTGGCGAATGTGGAATTGCCAGAGCCGAAATGCAAAGCGGATTCGCGGTTCGGGCCGGATCTGATCATTCAGATGGTGCACGAGGCGCCGCATGAAATTACACTGGTGCCGATCGGGCCGGAAACGAATATCGCGCTGGCGGTGCTGAAGGATCCTTCGATCGTGCCGCTGGTAAAAGAAGTAATCGTGATGGGCGGTTCGATTTCGGGCGGAAATGTGAACGCGGCGGCCGAGGCGAACATCTATAACGATCCCGAAGCGGCGCAGATCGTTTTTCAGGCGGGCTGGCCGGTGACAATGGCGGGGCTGGACGTCGGGAACGAGACGCTTTTTGGCCGGAAGCATCTGGCGCAACTGGCGAAGACACACGGGCCGCAGAACGATTTCATGGTTTCGGTGCTGGATTTTCTGGTGACGCTGTCCGAGAAATTCGGAGATACGGGATCACCGATGTACGATCCGCTGGCCGTGGGCGAAGCGATTGATTCAACGCTGATGAAAAAGCAAGCGATGCACGTGGACGTGGAAACGCGTGGCGAATTCAGTCGCGGAGAGACGGTGGCGAACCGCCGGAACGAAATCGAGCGAAACGTCCTGCACGGCGACAGATACATTATCGAAGGCGTCGACCAGGTGAAACCAAACGTGAGAGTGTGTATGAGCGTGGACGGCGAGAGATTTATCCAGCTTTTCATTTCACGGATTCAGGGGAAGTAGATTGCGGACTGGGATTCGAGTAGGAATGTCTCAGAAGCGAACTACAAACGGGAGAGCAACGATGAAGATTTGGAAGAGTGTATTCCTGGCCTTGGCGGTGCTGGGATTGCTGGTGACGGCTGCCGGCGTAAACGCGCAGAACCTGGAACGCGGCGCAATCCGCGGCTTTGTATACGACTCCACGCACTCATCGGTGCCGAACGCGAAGGTGACGATTTCCAATCCATCCACCGGTTACAAGCGAGAGGTGAAGACGGACTCGGGCGGGACGTACTCGTTTGATGATTTGCTGCCGGGCGTGTACAAAGTGAGGGCGGAGGCTGAGGGTTTCGCTGCAACCGAGGTCACGGACATCACCGTGCAGATTGGCGCGAGCCTGGACCTCAATGTGACGCTGCCGGTGAAAGGGCAGACGCAGACTGTAACGGTGAGCGCGTCGGCTCTTGGGCCGGTGGACACGACGACTGCGGGAATCAACCAAGTCATCAACGAGAAAGATGTTGAAGACTTGCCGCTTTCAGGCCGCGATTATCGCGACCTCGCTCAATTGAGTTCGTCGGCGCAGATCGTTCCCGGATTGCGGGGCGGCATACGCCTCGGCGGCCAGCAGAGCGACTATCTGGGCATGGTCGTTGACGGCCAAGATACGTTCAACAATTTCTTCGGCGAAATTTTCGGGTCGCTAGAAACGAAGAACTTCACGATTCCACTCGACGCCGTGCAGGAATTTCAAGTTGTGACCAACGGATTCGCTCCCGAGTTCGGGCGCGCGACCGGCGGATTGGTGAACGTGGTGACGAAGTCGGGCACGAACGAAGTACACGGCGAAGCGCACGAATACTATCGCGGCAGCGGCCTAACGGCGCAAGATGCGCTGGGAAATCCGCCGAACATCAGCACACAGAATCAGGTTGGAGGTTCGATCGGCTTCCCGATTCACAAGGATCGCCAGTTCCTGTTTCTTGCGACGGACGTTCAAAAACAGAACGGTCCGCTACTCACGAACTTGTGCAGCGCCGGATCGGTGGCAGACTGCAACACGATGTTGAGCGGCATAACCGGACCGACGTTCGCAAACTGCGTGACGTTGCCGTGCCCTTCGGGCGAGGTTCCTGTGCCGGGGCCGTTGACAGCGGGTTTTCAGCTTCCGGCCTCTTGCGGCACGCCCACAGCAGGGCAAACCTACCTGCAGGCCTGCTTTGGAGTCGCGAGCCTCGCGGGTTTTAACGGGCCGCACACGCAATTTCAGGACCTGTTTACGATCCTCGGGCACTACGACTACCAGTTCAGCCCGGCGAACCACTTCAGCGTTCGAGCCTACGGCACACGGAATCACACCAACGGCTTCACCGGCGGTCTGGGCCAAAATGAAACTCCAGCGGCTTTCGGAGATACGGAGAACTTCCTCAATGAAGGTATCAGCACGGTATTTTCGCTGAACACGGTGCTGGGCCGAAAGGTCAACGAACTGCGTGTCAGCGTATCGGCTGAAAACCGAATCCGGCATGCGGCGGACGGTTTTGAGCAGACCAACCTGATCGGGCCTGGATTGATCGGTGAGCGGTACTACCTGCCGATCAACGGCGAAAACGACAAATTGCAAATCGCGGATAACTTTTCTTACTCATTCGGCAAGCACGACATGAAGTTCGGCGGCGACTCAGACACGTTCGAAGACCGCAAGGATACGTTCGTCGGGTGGTCGACGGGCCAGTATGAATTCAGCCTTTTGGATACCTTCTCCGAGGATTTGTCCGCGTTCCAGGCTGGCACTCCGAACGCGCTGATTCAAGACTTGGGACTTAACAACACGCCTCTCTTCAATGCTGGGACGCTTTATCCAAATTACCTGACGGGCGTCGGGCTTTACTGGCAGGACAAATGGACAATCACGCCGCGAATCACACTAACTTATGGCTTGCGATGGGACGGCACCTGGTACCCGCAGCCGCAGACCGCGTTCCCCGGAACATCAACTTATACAGGGACTGGAGCGGGTTCCAAGGTAATTCCGATTCCGCAGCGGTTTCCGGATGACTTCGGCCAGTGGGGGCCGCGCGTCGGACTCGCATGGAACGTGGGCGGAACAAAAAATCCAACCATTGTTCGCGGTGCATGGGGATACTACTACGCTGTAATACCGACTATCTTCATGCCTACGGGCGGCGGCGGAAAGACCACCGGGTTGTTCTGCTTCTTCGATTCTGCATGCTTGCCAACTCCTGGATTTCCCTATCTTTTCCCAAGTTCGACGCCTTTGGGTATCAATCAGCTGTGCAATACGCCCGATCCGACGAACGGCATCGTTTATGGGTGCCCAGCTCCCAACCTCGTTGATCCTGAGTTCAAGAATCCGCGAGTCTCGAGCTTGACGGGCGGCATCGAGCAAACGTTTGCGGGCAGCTGGACGTTGACCGGAACGTTCGCGTGGGTTAACTCCCAGCACTTGCGAACCGGCGGATACGGATCGGAAGAAGCCTGGCAGCGGAATTTCATATCCTGCGGACATGATGCATTCGGCCGCACTCTGCTCTGCGGCAATACCGACTACGCCGGTGGGGTATTCCAGGGTCAGTCTGCCACGCCGCTGGATCCAACGCTAGGTACTACTACGGACACGACGGCGAGTTACGCGCATGGCAACTACGAATCGTTTGTCGTCAACATCACCAAGCGCTTCTCAAACCGTTACCAGTTGTTCGCAAACTACATCTGGTCGAATAACAAGGATAACGGAGCGAGCGAGCGCGACACGGATACGTATTTCGGACAGCAGGACCCGTTTAACATCAACCTTGATTACGGCCGTAACAGTTTGGACATCCGGTCGCAAATCAAGGGCGGCGGCGTAATTGATCTGCCGTGGGGATTCTTGCTCAGCTCGACGATCATTTACCATACAGGCGTGCCATTCCCGCTCTATGTGGATATTGATATCAACGAAGACGGTGTTGCCAATTCCGGTTATTCGCATAACAACGATCGGCCGAGCGTTCAAACGGGAAGCGGGAAAGCGTACTTGCTTGGCCGGTATCCGTTCGAGCAACCCAGCTTTGCACAATGGGATGCGAGATTGGCAAAGGATATCAAGCTTGGCGAGAAATATAGGGTGCAGCTATCGGGCGACCTCTACAACCTGACCAACCACGCGAATCTATACTCGAACCCGGACACGAACGGCACAATTCAGTATTCGACGGCTGGAAATTGCGTGCCGAATACGCCGGCTCCGACGCCTGGTTTCACGGGCAGTGTTTCCGGCGCGGTCGGCTGGAGTTGCAGCCCGCTAACCTCGTTGTCGCTCCCGTATCTCCAAAGCATTTCCCCGACGGGCTCGGCATACCGCGCGATCACGCAAGTGGCGCCGGGCAGCACGCCGTTCGCGTTCCAGGCGGGGGTCAAGTTCATCTTCTAATGACCTTCGAGGCTAATGGACGCAGGCGGTTTCTTCAGGGACTTGGAAGTTCTATGATGTTGGCGGCGGCCGGAGGCGAAGGTCTCCGGCGCGCCGCAGCGTCGTCTTCGTTTTCGGCGTCAGCTTCTGCTTCTGCATCAGCTTCACCGGAAAGCACACCAGTGCGCTGGCCTAAACCCATCGGCAGCCCCGTACTCGACAGCCTTCGGCCGGTCATCGAGCATTCGCGCGACGTGCGAACGGATGTGGATAAGATTGTCGAAGTGGCGGGCTGGATGGCGTATGAAGAATTGCCGATGCCGGATTACGCTGAACCGCTGGACATTGGCAGCGATCCCTCCAAGCAAATCGATTTCATCATGGTGACGGATGCGATCGATACGGCATTTACCGATTTTTCGAACCATGTGAAGTTCCAGGTGGACTACATGGGGCAACACTGGTCGGATTCCGAGGCCGAGTTTGCCTGCCTGCGGCGAGCGATGGAAGAAGGGATTCCCATCCTCGACGGAAAATTCCTCGCGAAGATCAGCCGGGACGAGTTGAACAGGATTTTTGCGGGCAACATCGAGATGCCGATGCTCGATGAAAAGCTGGCGGTGCTCCATGAAGTGGGAGGCGTGCTGGCGGCGAAGTACGAGGGGAGTTTTTCCAATTTCGTGCATTCCTGCTCGCCGAAGCTCTACGACAACGGCAACGGGCTGATTGACCGGATGGTGAAGGAATTTCCGCGATTCAACGACGTGAGCATGTACGACGGGCACGAGATCAAGTTTTATAAGCTGGCGCAGCTGGGCCTCTGGATGCTCTACCGGCAGATACGAAAAGGCGGATTCCGGCTGGAAGATCCGGAAAAGATGACGGCGTTTGCGGATTATATTGTGCCGGCGGCACTGCGGATTCTCGGAATTTTGAAGTATTCACCGGCGCTCGAGCATACGATCAATACGTACCAACTGATTCCGCGCGACAGCACACAGGAAATCGAGATTCGCGCGCATTTACTTTACGCGACCGCCCTGCTGCGCGAGGAAGTGAACAAGATTCGTCCGCCTGAGTTGCAGATTATTATTCCTCAGATTGATGCCAGGCTCTGGCTGCCGTATCACACGACCTTCTGGCCGCACCATTTGACGCGAACGATTATGTATTGAGTTTGACCGAATATCGGAATCCCCTTCCGAAAGGCCTTTCAGATGAAAATGAAAATGGCTCGCAGGATTGTTTCGTCCGCGAAGTGCGCGACGTTGTGCGCCTTGGCGGGCGCTGTGTTTTTTGCGGCGCTGTTCGCGGCGCTCTTCGCGCCGTCTGCCGCGACGCAGACGAAGCGCAAGGTGATAATTGATCAGGACTGCGCTGGGCCCGGCGGGACGGATATGCAGGCGGTGCTGACGATATTGAATTCGCCGGAGACGGATGTTCTCGGCGTTACGGTGCTTACCGGCGATGCTTGGCGCGATGAAGAAGTGCTGCACGCGCTGCGGCTGCTGGAGATCGTCGGCAGGACGGATGTTCCGGTGGTTCCGGGCGCGGTGTTTCCTCTTGTGAATACGAAAGAGGAGATGGCGCGCTGGGAAAATATCTACGGGAAAATTATTTATCAGGGCGCGTGGAATTGGGGCAAGCCGGTCCACGGGCCGTATGAGATTCCACCGATGCCGGAAGGCAAGCCTACGACTAAGGCAATTGATGAAGATGCGGCGCATTTTTTGATTCGGATGGTGCGGAAGTATCCGCACGAGGTGACGATTTATGCGGCGGGGCCGATGACCAATCTGGCGCTGGCGATAAGTCTCGACCCGGAATTTGCGTCGCTGACGAAAGAGCTGATTGTTATGGGCGGAGGGATCGCGCCGGAGACGAACGATCCGGAATTTGTGGTGACGCCGCGTCGGGAATTTAATTTCTGGATTGATGCCGAGGCGACGAAGAGCGTGTTGCGAGCGCGGTGGCCGCGGATTGTGGTCACTACCGTGGATATTTCGGTGAAGACGAAGATGAGCAAGGAGATGATCGCGCAGATCGCGTCGGGAACTTCGCCATCGGCGAAATACATCGCGAAGTATGCCGAGGAAGGCTATCTGTGGGATGAGTTGGCGGCTGCGGCTTGGCTTGATCCGACGATGATTACGAAATCGGAGAAATTGTATATGGATGTTTCGATTGATCATGGGGCGTCGTATGGCGACACGCTAGTGTGGGTACCGGGGCAGCAGCCGGGGCTTGGCGAGCAGTTGGTAGAGGTGCAGGAGGATTTGGATCTCGCGAAATTTTATCGAGAATTTGTGGGGCTGATGAAGGCGGAGTCGCCGGGAGCGAATGCGGCGGCGGGCGCGGGTGCTGATGTGGGTGTGAGCGTTGGCGCGGACGCCCGTGTCGGTGCCGGTGCCGGTGCAAGAAATTCTACGGAGGCTCAGGGCGACGGGGCGGCCGCCGTCGAGAGTGACGCGAGGGCGCGGCGGTAGTCAGCGTCGTCCGGAGCGAGCTCGACGGCTTTTTTGTAGGCGGCTTTGGCGCGTTCGGGATCATTTTTCTGCTGGTAGATGGCGCCGATTTCGAAATAGGCGTCAGATTCTTTGGGATTGACGAGAGTGGCGCTCTGGAAATTGGAGAGCGCTTCGTCGAGTTTGCCCTGTTTCTCGAAGATTCTGCCCTGGACGTAGAGGAAATCTGGCTGGTAGGGCGAGAGTTCGAGCGCGCGGGTGATTGCATCGTTCGCTTTGTCGATATCGCCGGCGGAATAGTAGAGCTTGGCGAGTTGCGAGTAGGCGGCGTCGTAATCGGGGTATTTTTCGAGCGCTTGCTGGAGAAGAGCGAGAGCGCCGAGGAAATCGTTTTGCAAAGCGCGGTCGTTGGCTTGATGGACTAGATGCAGCGCTTGATTTTGATTTTCTTTCGACTCGCGAAGCGTCTTCGAGGCCGATTCGAATGCGGCGGCAGTTTTTTCGGCTTCGTCCGTATTGCCCGCGCAGCGATAGGCGCGCGCGAGGATAAAGAGAGTTTCGGAATCGCTGGGCTGGGCATCGGCGACGGGCTTCAAGGCATCGGCGGCGCGAGAGCACAGAGCCGGGGCGTCTGCTGGGTTGGCGCTTTCTGAAACGCGCAGCAGAATTTTGCCCAGCAGCGTGCGGCCTGGGAGATTTTGGGGCTCGAGCGCGAGCACTTTTTCGGCTTCGGGCAGGGCGCGGTCGTCCTGATTGCGGTCGTCGAATATTTGTGCGCGCAAGAAATGCGCGAGGGCGTCGTTGGGATCGCGGGCAAGCGATTTCGAAAGTTGCGCGAGAGCGGCGGCAGAATCGCCTTTTGATTTGTAGGCTAGCGCGAGACGGTCGCGAGTTTCGTTGTTCGCGGGATCAAGCGCGAGCGCGGCTGAAAGATGCTTGATCGCTGCCTCGTAGGTTTGCAGCTCGATATCGAGATCGCCAAGGACGGCAAGCGGCGCGGCGGCTTTCGGGTGCTCGCGGGCAGAGCGTTCGAGAAGGCGGCGGGCTGCGTCGTTGTTGTGAACGGCACGATACGCCTCGGCGAGATCGATTTCGGCGGTGCTATTGCGCGGCGAGATTCCGAGGGCGGCTTCGTAGCTGGCGATCGCGTCAGTGGGGCGGCCGGCTTTGGCGAGCGCGAGGCCGAGCGCGATGCGCAAATTAGCATCGTGCGGGGCTAAAGCTATCGCCTTTTGGTACGCGTCGGCTGCCTCGTCCCACCGGCCATGCGCGAATTCAGATTGAGCTTGATCTGCCAAGGGGCGCGCATTCTCGGGAAGTTGCGGCGCGACGCAGAAAGATGCGGCGGGAAACAGGAAAAACAACAATGCGACGAAAATTTGTGTACAAACAATACGGCACGCACAATTGCGAAGAAAAGCCGCAAGATCCAGCCGATGGTGCAATGACATCCGCGAATTATAACATCCGATATTGCTTCGCTATTTTTCGCGGAGATCGATATCGTCCGGATGACCGGGGGGTTTCTCTTGACTCCGACTTTGCCGGGAATTATAAGCAGCGCCTGCCGGAAATGACTTCGAACGAGCATTCGAACGGCCGTCTCAATGCGTCTCAACGCGAAGAGATGCGCACAAATCCAAGGGGGTATTTCCATCCGTGGGCTTGAAAACCGGTTTGAAAATAATTTCCACAATCGCTCTTGGCCTGATTTTCGTCTTCCCTGCGGGCGCGCAGAATAAAAGAAAAGTGATTCTCGATCAGGACGCGCGCGGGCCGGCGACGACGGACCAGCAGTCCATGTTGATGTTCATTCAGTCACCGGAAGTAGAGACGCTCGGGATTACCGTGGTGAGCGGCGACATGTGGCGCGATGAAGAAGTGGCGCACACTCTGCGCATGCTGGAGATTGTCGGGCGGACGGATATTCCAGTGCTGCCGGGCGCGGTGTATCCGCTGATCAATCGGATGGACTTTATCGAGCGCTGGGAGAAATTGTACGGCACCGTCCATTATCAGGGCGCTTGGAACGGGCATCGGCCGGGAATGAATCTCGGCGAAGGATTGCGCGGCAGATGGCACGAGCCGTTCGTCGTGCCAGACATCCCCGAGGGAAATCCTACGGCGAAAGCATCCGAAGAAGATGCGGCGCATTTTATTATTCGCATGGTGCACAAATATCCGCATGAAGTGACGATTTATGCGGGCGGGCCGTTGACGAACATTGCTCAAGCGATCAGTCTCGATCCGAAAGTTCCCGATCTCGCGCAGGAGCTTGTGATTATGGGCGGCAGTGTCGCGCCCGTCGTGCCGATCGAGTGGAGAACGGAAAATCGGCGCGAATTTAATTTCTGGTGGGATCCCGAAGCGGTGCACATCACTCTAACGTCGCCGTGGCACAAAATCACGATCACCACGGTGGATATTTCGATCAAGACGCGAATGACGAAGGCGCTGATCGCCGAGTTGGCAAAATCGCCGAGCGCGGCATCGCAGTATGTGGCGAAATATGCCGATGAGGAATATATGTGGGACGAACTCGCGGCGGCGGGCTGGCTCGATCCGAGCGTTATCACCAAGGAAGACCAGCTCTACATGGACATTAACATCGATCATGGCGCGGGATACGGCAACGTGATTGTGTGGACTAAGGACTTGCATCCGGGACTCGGCGAACAGCTGGTGCATTTGCCTGCGGAGCTCAATCGCGAAAAATTCGAGAAAATGTTTATTGAGCTGATGGCGCAGCCTACACCCGGCGCGCATCCCGCGGGCAATTCAAAATAAGGGTCTAAATGAGAACCCGAGCGACGGGCGAACTGAGGGGCTAATGGCGCAGAACCGGAATGTTGACGTGGTGGGAATCGGAAGCTGCACGGTGGATTATTTCGCGATTGTGCCGCGGTTGCTCGGGCCGGAAGAAAAAATCAACGCCGAGCGACTCGAAGTTCACGCAGGCGGCGTGACGGCGAACAACTTGACACAAGTAGCGCGACTCGGCGCGTCGGCAGGCTGGCTCGGATTAATTGGCGATGACGACAACGGCCGAATTATTCAGGAAGCGTTCCGAGCAGACAACATGGACCTCGGCGGAATTGAAATTGTAAAGGGTGAGCGATCATCGCTGACGTGGATTCCGGTGGATGCGGCTGGCGAACGGTGCATTTACATGTTTCCGAACGTAACCGGCAAGATCACGGCGTATCAAGTGAACGGGCGCTTCGCGCCGCACATTCAGAAAGCAAAGCATTTTCACACCGAAGCCTCTCAGCTTCCGATCGTGCCCGTCCGCGAGGCGATGAAGGTGGCGAAGGCGGCTGGTGTGCGCGTTGTTTTCGATCTCGATGTCGCCCCGAGCTTTTTCGCGCAGTCAAACTTAGGATCGGAGCAAGAATTGTCCGCGGCGTTGCAACTCGTGGACGTCTTGAAACCCTGCAAGGCTGCGGCGCGCGAACTGACAGGCGCAAGTGACTTCGAACGTATGGCAACCGGTCTCCTGAAACTCGGGCCGAAACTTGTGGCGATCACCATGGGCGGGGAGGGTTGCTTAATCGCATCGGCGGATAAAATGGTGCATGTTCCGGCGTTCCGGCCGAATGTGGTGGACACCACCGGCGCGGGCGACGCTTTCATGGGTGGGCTTTCGTATGCCCTACTTCAGGGATGGGATCACGCGCGCGCGGGACTGTTTGCGAACGCATGCGCGGCACTCGTCTGCACAAAAGTTGGCGCGCGCGCGATGGCGAAGCACGACGAAGTTCTTGCATTTATTAAGGCGAAAAGCCCGGCGGGAGCTCCGGCGTTTTAGAGGCGGCTTCCGAAAAAGCAGCAAGCACGATTCCGCAGGCAATCGAATCGAGAGGACGGGACGATGTATACACCGCCAAATTTTACGATCGCGCTGGTGATGATGGTCGCGACTGCCTTTTGCTGGGGCTCGTGGGCCAACACATACAAGGGCGTCAAGAATTTCCGCTTTGAACTTTTCTACTGGGATTACGCGATCGGCATTTTCGTAATTTCGCTCATCCTTGCGCTGACGATGGGTAACACAAGTACGGATGCATCGAATTTCTGGACGAATTTTCATGCCGCCGATAATTCGAACATCGGCTACGCGATGATAGCCGGCGCAATATTCAATTTGGCGAACCTGCTGCTTGTCGCGGGAATTGATATCGCGGGACTTTCGATCGCGTTTCCGGTATCGATCGGAATCGCGCTAGTGGTCGGAGTGGCGCTCACGTATCTTCGCGAGCCAAAGGGCAGCGCTGTGATGTTGGGCGCCGGAGTGCTGTGCGCGATTGTGGCTGTCATTATGGATGGGAAGGCTTATGGGCAGCTTCGTGTCGCGAATCGCGGGATTTCACGGAAGAGTATTTCGATTTGCATCGTTTCCGGCGTGCTGATGGGGTTGTGGTCGCCGATTTCGACGCATGCGATGCGCACGGGGAACAGCCTCGGACCTTACAGCCTCGCCGTGTTTTTCACGCTCGGGGCACTGCTCTCGTGCTTCATCTGGAATATCTATTTTATGAAGTATCCGCTGGTCGGCGAGCCGGTAGCGTTCAGCGGATATTTCAAAGCGCCGGCGAGCGCGCATTTTCTTGGACTGCTGGGGGGATTCATTTGGGGCGTCGGCACGGTGTTCAGCCTGGTGGCGGGAAATTCGATTGGCTTCGCGATTGCATATGCCATCGGGCAATCCGCGCCGATGGTGGCTGCGCTCTGGGGCGTGCTGGTGTGGAAGGAATTTGCGGGTGCGAACAAGACAGCACGCGCGTATTTGGCGCTGATGTTTGCGTTTTATGCGATCGCGATTTTGCTTGTGGCGCGGGCACATACCTCCGGATAGAACGGGCCCTCAGTAGTGGATTCATATTATTGACTCACTCCCAACACCGGGAGAGACTCACGCGGGATAAATATCTTCAGATTGGCTTGTGTTGACTCGTTTTTGTGTGCCGGTGTGTTTGACCTGAAATGAATCGACTCCGCATTTTTCTGCTGTTTTCCCTCTTTCTCAGTGCCGCATATCTCTTTTCATGGCCAACGGCGACGATCATTTATGAAGGTGCGGTCGTTTTCCACCTGGCTGCTGGCGTTCTTTTTGGGTTTGTGGCGCTGCCATTTATTTTGAGGAAAATCTCGGGCGGGACGGCGTCCGAACGAATCGCTTGGTTGCTGCTGCTTGCGGGAACGGCGCTTGGAATTGTCCTGATATTTACGGGCGCGCCGCGCAGCATGAAATGGCTGCTCTATTTTCACATCGGTGCATGCATCGCGGGCGGCGCGGTGCTGGCGGCGGCGTGGTCGGGCAAGCGCGGATGGTTGGCAGCATCTGCCACAGCTGCGGCGGCGCGTTATGCGCTGACTATTTTGCTGGCTGCGGGAATTGCGGGAGGCGCGTGGTGCCTGCGTACGGTGCCGTGGGAGCGGGCGAATCGCATCGAGAATCCGAAGATCTCTCCCGCCAGCATGGACGACGAGGGCGACGGGCCGAGTGGGCCATTCTTTCCCAGTTCGGCGCAGACTCCCGGGCAGAAGAAAATCGCCAAAGAATATTTTATGGAATCGCAGACGTGCGAGCGCTGTCATCAGGATATTTACAAGCAGTGGAAAAGCTCGGCGCATCATTTTTCATCGTTCAATAATCAGTGGTATCGGAAGAGCATCGAGTACATGCAGGACGTGCGCGGAATTCAGGCGTCGAAATGGTGCGCGGGGTGCCACGATCCGGCGCTGCTCTTCAGCGGCGAATTCGACCGGCCGATACGCGAAGTGGAGATGACGCCCGAAGGACAGGCCGGACTCGGCTGCATGATGTGCCATTCAATTACGAATGTACGAAGCACGATGGGCCAGGGGAATTATTTGGTCGAAGTGCCGGCGCTGCACGATCTCGCTACGAGCAATAATCCTGTCGTGCGCCGGCTGCACGATTTTCTCGTCGAGCTGAATCCGGAACCGCACCGGCGCACATTTTTGAAGCCATTTATGCGCAATGACACGCCGGATTTTTGTTCGGTGTGCCACAAAGTGCATCTCGATCAGCCGGTGAATCACTACCGGTGGATTCGCGGATTCAACGATTACGACAACTGGCAGGCGAGCGGCGTTTCCGGATTTGGTGCGCGCTCCTTCTATTATCCGCCTAAGCCGCAGACCTGCGCGGATTGCCACATGCCCATGGCTCCGGGGAAAGATACGGCGGCGGGACCGAAGTCAGTTCATATGCACAGCTTTTTCGCGGCGAATACGGCGGTGCCTTTTGCCAATCACGATGAAACGCAACTGGAAGGCACTGAGAAATTCTTGAAGTCGAAAGCGCTCAGCGTGGATATTTTCGCGATTGCACACGAAAACGGCGGCGTGCTGCCGCGCGCGGCTGCCGAGTCAACGATGGAGCCGGGACTCTCGACCACATTTGCGGTCGGAGAGGAAGCCGACACGGAGCCGCCATCCGGAAACGATGCGCTTGTTGAAGATGCCGCTGCTGGGCGAGGCGTTGCGATTACTGCGCCGCTCAATCGTGTGAGCGCGGAAGTTCGCCGGGGCGATACGGAACGCGTGGACGTCGTGGTGCGGACACGGCTTGTGGGACATTTTTTTCCCGGCGGGACAGTGGATGCTTTCGATTGCTGGCTGGAACTTTCTGCGAAGGATGAAAATGGCAAAGTGATTTTTTGGAGCGGGCTTACTCAGGATGGGGGCCGCGGGCCAGTCGAGCCGGGCGCGCATTTCTACCATTCCGTGCTGATTGACGAGCATGGTCACCCAATCAACAAGCGCAACGCGTGGGCCGCGCGGGCGACTGTGTACGTGCATCTCATTCCACCTGGGGCGGCGGACACAGTTCATTACCGGCTAAAAATTCCGGCAGACGCGGGATCGCGGATTGAACTGCGCGCGAAATTGAACTATCGCAAATTTTCGTGGATCAACACGCAGTTTTCGTTTGGAGGTGTACGCGATCCGAACGAAGCGAATCCGGCGGTAACGTCGGATTTCGACGACGGGCATTGGATTTATAACGGCGATACGTCTGGCGTCTCGGGAGAAATCAAGGCGATTCCGAATCCGCCTATCGTAACGATCGCGGAAGATAAGGTTGAGCTTCGCGTGCTGGCTGCGAGTGCGCCCGAGCCAGCGATGCAACTTCATCTCGATGCGTCAGACTGGACGCGCTGGAACGATTACGGCATCGGATTACTGTTGCAAGGCGATCTAAAGGGCGCGGTGAATGCGTTTCAGAAAATCACGCAGGTGGCGCCCCAGAATCCGGATGGCTGGGTGAACATCGCGCGGGCGCGATTTCAGGAGGGAAATTTGACTGCGGCGAAAGCCGCGGATGATAAGGCCCTAGCCATCGCGCCGTCACTGGCGCGGGCGAATTTCTTCTACGCGAGGATCTTGCGGAATCAGGGCAAGTACGACGAAGCCGCTGGGCATTTGCGGATTGTGCTGGCGCAATATCCGCGCGACCGCGTGGTGCACGACGAGATGGGGCGAATTTTATTTCTCCAGCGGCGTTATGCGGATGCAATTCACGAATTCGAAGCGACGCTTTCGATTGATCCGGAGGACCTCGAGGCCAATTACAACTTAATGTTGTGCCATACGGGGATTGGAGAGACAGATCGAGCGGCGGAATTTCAGAAGCGCTACATGCGATTCAAGGCGGATGAATCGTCGCAGACGCTTACGGGCCCATATTTGCGCGCGCATCCGGAGGACAATAACGAACGGCAGGCGATTCACGAGCATGTGTCCGTTTCGGCTGAGATGCTGCGAGCTGCCCAGGCTTTGGCTGGCGCTCCGGTTCACGGGGGTTCGGATTGACATTTAGATTGACTCGGGACTTCCGCGTGCCGGCATGCTTATTGCTTCTCATTCTCGTCATTCCCGCTGTCGCATACACTGCACGATCTCAATCGAGCGGCAAAGCTCCCACGGCGTCGCCGATTCACTTTGAAGACATCACTCGCGCCGCGGGAATTCATTTCACTCACAACAACGGCGCCTACGGAAAGAAATTTCTGCCGGAGGCGATGGGGTCCGGCGTCGCGTTTCTCGATTACGACAACGACGGCTGGCAGGACATTTTGTTCGTAAACGGCGCAGATTGGCCCGACCATCACAATCACGCGTCGCATCCCACCCTTTACCATAACAATCACGACGGAACTTTTACCGACGTGACGGCAAAGGCGGGGCTTGCGGTAGAGATGTTTGGAATGGGCGTGGCGATCGGCGATTACAACAACGATGGCTGCGACGATATTTTGATCACCGCTCTCGGGCAGAATCATCTCTTTCGAAACAACTGCAACGGCACTTTTACCGACGTGACGAAACAAGCGGGACTCTGGGGGCCGAACGATTTCAGCACGAGCGCGGCGTGGGTGGACTACGACCGCGACGGCAAACTCGATCTGGTCGTGGCGAACTACGTGCAGTGGTCGGAGCCGAACGACATTTACTGCACGATTGACGGCAAAACGAAATCCTATTGCACCCCGGAAGCTTACAAAGGCGCTTCCGTGCGGCTCTGGCACAATCGCGGAGACGGAACTTTCGAGGACGTAGCGAAAAAAGCGGGGCTCGGCGATGCGACTTCGAAGACGCTGGGCGTTGCGATACTTGACGCGAATCAAGACGGCTGGCCGGACATTGCGTTCAGCAACGACACGCAGCCGAACAAGCTTTACATCAACAATGGCAACGGAACTTTTACGGAGAAGGGTGTCGCGTCGGGCATCGGATTTAATGAAGATGGCGTGGCGCGGGCGGGCATGGGCATCGATGCGGCGGACTACGATCACATCGGATATCCGAGTTTGCTGATTACGAACTTTTCGAATCAGATGGCCGCGCTTTATCACAATGAGCGAAACGGCTTGTTTGTGGATGAAGCTGCGCCGACCGGAATTGGGCGCGCTAGCCTGCTGACGCTTGGCTTCGGCTGCTTCTTCTTCGATTATGATCTCGACGGCTGGCTCGACATTTTTCTCAACAATGGGCACATCGAGGATGGCGTCGAGCGGATTCAGAACCGTGTGCGTTACGCCGAGCCGCCGCATTTGTTTCGCAATATGGGCAATGGGAAGTTTGAGGAAGTGACGGCTGCGATGGGCGCGCGATTCGCATCGCCGCGTGTGGCGCGTGGAGCCGCGTACGGCGACATTGATAACGATGGCGCGCCGGACATCGCGATCTCGACGAACGGCGGCGCGGCATTTCTCTTCCATAACGTGGGCGCGACGAATCACCGGCTGCGCATCAAGCTTGTGGGAACGAGTTCGAACCGCGACGGAATCGGCGCGGTTGTGAAGCTGGCTGCCGGATCCGACACGCAAACCGAAATGCTTCGAAGCGGATCGAGCTATCTTTCTTCGAGCGAGCTTGTGCTAACCTTTGGCCTCGGCGCGCACGAGCAAGCGGACACAATTGAAGTGCGCTGGCCGAGCGGCAAGAGCGACCGACTGAACAATGTGCACGCCGATCAGATCATCACCGTCAAAGAAGGCGCTGGCCAATCCGCGGCGCAACCCCTGCGAAGGAAATAGGAATGCTCAATAGAAAGCGGCGGTTGTGGCTGGCGCTTGCGGCAGGCGCGGCGGGATTGTTTGCGTCGCCGTGGCTCTTGCCGCGAGGCATTTCGGCGGGAGCGGCGCAATCTTCTGCCAGCACCAGCACGAAAACTCTGAACGCGTTGCGGCTGAATAATCTCGGCATCGCTTATATGGACCAGCAGCGCCCACAGGATGCGCTGAAGTGCTTTGAGGAAGCCTCTGCCGCTGATCCGAAGAATTATGTGCCGCGATTGAATCAGGGCATCGCACTTCTGAATATGCAGCGCTCGGACGATGCGCGCGCGATTTTGACGGAGACGGCGAAATCGCAACCGGGCGACGCTCACACTTGGTACAACCTCGGACTTTTGGAGAAATCGGTTGGAAATGCTGAAGCGGCGCTGGCGGATTTTGAAAAGGTCGCGGCGATTGATCCGGGCGACGCTGATACGCACTATTTTATCGGGCTGTTAAATTCCCAACTCCATGATTATGCGAAATCTATTGCCGAATTTAAAAAGGCGATTGAGATTAATCCGTTTCATTTGTCGGCTGAATTCGGAATGGCGCAGGCTTATCAGCGTAGTGGCGACACGGCGAACGCGAAAATTCATTTGGAGCGCTTCCAGCGGCTCAACGCCAGCAAGCTGGGTGCACCGATGAGTTTGATTTATGGCGAGCAAGGAAAATATTCGCTTGCCGAGAGCATCTCTTCACCGGCGATGACGGTTGCCGCAGCGATTCCGGTTCATTTCGAAGTCGCTAATCAGGCTGCGGGGCTGCCGACTTCGAGCAGCGCAGGCGCTGCACCGGGCACGGCGGCTGACTCTGGCGTTTGTGTTTTTGATTTCGACGGCAATGGGCAGAACGATATTTTTCTGACGAACGCGACGGGCGATGGGCAGGCGGCGTTTTACCGCAATGACGGCAAAGGACATTTCACGGATGTCACAAAGAGCGTCGGGCTCTCGATGTCCGGCGCGGTGACTTGTGCCGCTGGCGATTACGACAACGATGGGCACGCCGATCTCGCTGTCGGGTTCAACGGGCACATCGCGCTCTATCGAAATCAGGGCGATGGAACGTTTCGCGAAGTCACGGAAACCGCGGGACTTCACTCGACGATCTCGGCGAGAGGCATGACGTTTGTGGACTACGACCACGACGGCGATTTGGATCTTTATGCGACGAGCGCGCCGACACAGGGTGCACAATCGGATGCACCTGCAATGCGGAGTGAACTCTGGCGCAACGATGGAAACGGCACGTTTACGAATTGGAGCGCGGAATCGGGTCTTGGAATCGCAGCGAGCGGCGTCACCGTCAGCGACATCAACAACGACCGCGCCATTGATTTCATCGTGACGAGCGCATCCGGTGTGCCATCGGTGCTCTTCAATCCTCGCGAAGGCCAATTCAAAGCGAGCCAGCCGTGGAGTAGCGAAATGTCTGCTGCGAGCAACGGTGTCGCGGTTTTTGATTTCGACAAGGATGGCTGGATGGACATCGCTTTCACGCATCCTTCTGTGCCAGCCGTCACGCTCTGGCGCAATGTGAACGGAAAACACTTTGGGCCGGTCGCTCTGCCGAAGCTCGATTGGACTCAAGCGTGGGGCGTGGCCGCGATCGATTACGATAACGATGGCTGGATTGATCTCATCGCCGTCGGGGAAGATGCATCGGGCGGGAAGATCGCGCTGTTTCGCAATGAAGGACCGGCGGGCTTTCGGGATGTGACGAAGGATGTCGGGCTCGACAAGATTGCGCTATCGCATCCTCGCGCCGTAGTTCCCTTCGACTATGACGGCGATGGCGGCGTGGATTTGCTGATCACGCAAATGAATGCCGCCCCGGTACTGCTGCGAAATATTGGCGGCAACAAAAATCATTGGCTACGCTTGTCACTCCAAGGCACGAACGACAACAAAAGCGCGATCGGGACGAAGGTGGAAGTGTTCGCCGGCGCGATGCGGCAGAAATTCGAAGTCTCAGGTGCGACGGGATATCTCGGCCAAGCGCCTGCGGAGATTCACGCGGGTCTCGGCACGGAGACGGAAGCCGATGTAGTGCGATTGCTGTGGCCAACCGGCGTGCTGCAGGATGAAATTCACGTCGCCGCCGGATCGCGCAAGGAAATCAACGAGATTGATCGCCGCGGCAGCTCGTGCCCAATCGTTTTCGTGTGGAATGGCAGCCGCTACGAATTTCTCGCCGACATGATTGGGCCTGGAATCGTGGGCCATTGGATTGCGCCGGGCCAGCGCGACCTACCCGATCCCGACGAGTATCTCAAAGTAAATGGATCGCAAGTGGCGCTGCGCGACGGCAAAATTAGTTTCAAAATGCTCGAGCCGATGGAAGAGCTCGATTATCTCGATCGCGTTCGCCTTCTTGCCATTGACCATCCTTCCGATGTCGAGGTGTATCCCAACGAGCGCTTCGCGAGCAATCCTCCTTTCCCGGAATTCAAAGTGATCGCCACTCGCGACGCGCACGCGCCGGTTGGAGCCTGGGACGACCGCGGACGCGATGTTCTGCCGTTCCTGCTTGAACGTGACCGGAAATACGTAGCCGATTTTTTGAGCGGCCGATACCAGGGATTTGCGGCGATGCACACGCTTGAGCTCGATCTCGGCGAATGGAAGGCTTCGCGGCCACTGAGACTTTTACTCGACGGCTTCACGGATTACTTCACAGCGAACTCGATGTACGCGGCGTGGCAAGCGGGGATTCAGCCGGTCGCGCCATATGTCGAAGCGCAAGACGCTTCCGGCAAATGGACTCGAGTAGTGAATGACATGGGCTTCCCTGCCGGGTTGGCGCGCACGATGGTCGCCGACTTGACGGGTAAATTGCCGGCGGGCACGCGGCGGATTCGTATCGTCACGAACCTGAAAATTTATTGGGATCGAATCCGGATTGATAATTCGTCGCCGGAAATTCCATTCAAAACGAGCGAGGTTCCCTTAGCCGATGCGCGGCTAGGATTCCGTGGATATCCGCAAGTGGTCGAAGGCAATCCGAAGAACGACATTTATTACATCCACGAAAATGTGAGCGCCACGGGTCCGTACACGCGTCAAGCCGGCTATTACACGCGCTACGGCGACGTGAAGGAATTAGTCTCGGCGTCGGATAATAAATATGTCATCTTCGGCTCAGGCGATGAGGTAGCCGTGAATTTCGATCCATCGAAGTTACCGCCGGTTCCTGAACACTGGACTCGCGATTATTTCTTTTATGCCGACGGTTTCGCCAAGGATATGGATTTCTATGCGGCGTACGGCGATACAGTTTCGCCGTTGCCGTTCCACACGCGTGTTCCTTATCCATATCCGAACGAATTGGGCTATCCTCTCGATACGGATCATCTGAATTACATTTTGAATTACAACACCCGGCCGGTAAGCGGACCGGCAGGACCCAGCCTGCTATTCCGATACACGAAATAGCGTCACAAAAGCCGCCTTTTAGCGCGTTTCAGTTGCGCGCGACGATGTGATGTTCGATCGGCCATAGCACAACACGCGCCACCAAAAGCTTTCTGTCTTCATCCAACATCGAGGGGATTATTCGGCGAATGAAGATTCATATGCGGAAAATACAACGACACTGGCGAATGCTCGCGATGGCTTTTCTTATCTCCGCCCTACTGACGCCAACGCTAATGGCACAAACGTCCGGCCAATTAAACGGGACTGCGATTCTTCAACATTTGAATGCAGTCATCAGCTGGTATCGAGCCGCAAGCGCCGGCGTCGAGTCGAGCGGTCAGCCGAGTGACGCGATCTACCACGACAACGCGCGAAGCCTGGCGCTTGAAACGACCCAACTCGCCTTTCAGTCCGCTAAAGCTGAGGCTGCACTTATCGCAGCGGATAACTCGAGCAATGCCGCGAATCAGGCTACTTCGACACCAATCGGGCAGCCCGACTACACCAAGATGGAAGCCAATATTACTACGCGAATCGACACGATTCAGTCGCAGTTGGATGCCGTCAACAAGCAAATTACCACTGCGCCGAAGCGGAATCTGCCGACGCTGGCGTCGCAACGTGACAGATTGCAAGGGGAACTCGGACTATATAAGACCATGCTGGATGCAGTTCAAAAAATGTCCACGTTTGTCGGCAGCAGCGGTGAAGGCGGCTCGGCGGGATTGCTTGGCAGTATCACGGACCTCGAAAAATCCATTCCCGAGCTTGCCAGCACGTCGAAAGGCCAGAATCCTGTCGTCAATTCGAGCAGCCAGCCGGGAATAAAGCCGTCGCCGGCCGGGCTGATTGGGCAGACGGAGCTGCTCTATTCCCAAATAATGAGCATGCATTCGATTGACCAGCTCGTATCTCAAACGATGAAATTGCGCAACACCGTCAGCAATCTTCGGCAACCATTGATAGCCCAGCTGAAGGATACCATCCAGCAAGGGCAGGAACGTGCGAATCAGCCTCCATCAACCACTCCGGCGCAATTAGATGCCGAGAAGAAGGCATTTGACGACCTGACGGAGAGATCCAAGCGCCTTACAAAAGCCACACTGCCGTTGAGCCAGGAAATCATTCTGATTGATCAAAGCCGGTCGAATTTGCTCGAATGGCGGCAATCAATCTCAGCCGAATACAAAACCGTATTGCGCGCCGTGCTGGCGCGAGTGTTAGTCATCGGAATCGCCCTGGCGCTGCTGATGATCTTTTCCGAAGTTTGGCGCCGGATGACGTTTCGTTACGTAAGCGACCCTCGGAGACGGCGGCAATTTCTCACCATGCGCCGCTTCGTCACCGGATTTCTGGTGTTGATCGTCCTGGTGCTCGGATTCGCCAGCGAATTCAGCTCGCTAGCAACATTCGCGGGATTCATCACGGCGGGCATCGCTGTCGCCCTGCAAGCGGTGATTTTGTCCGTCGCCGCGTATTTCTTCGTAGTCGGCCGGTACGGCATCAACGTCGGCGACCGCATTTCGATCGCGGGCGTCACCGGAGATGTAATTGATATTGGCATCGTCCGAATGTACTTGATGGAATTAGCTGGAACGAATGTGGACTTGTATCCCACGGGCCGTATCGTGGTCTTTTCGAATTCTGTGCTATTTCAGGCGACGACGCCTCTTTTCAAGCAGCTTCCGGGCACGGAATATACGTGGCACGAAGTGGCAATTTCAATGGCGCCGGGAACCAATCATCAGGCCGCACAAGACAAATTGATGGCCGCCGTGAATTCGGTCTACGACCATTATCGCAAGGAAATCGAAAGGCAGTTTGGATCGGTCGAGAGTCGGATTGATGTTCGAATGAGGGCGCCATCGCCTGAAGGGCAACTTCGATTCGGAGATACGGGCCTCGAATACGTGGTGCGCTATCCGGTAGAACTTCGGAATGCGGCTGAAATGGATGGCAAAGTCACCAGGGCGGTTCTGGACACGATCGGACAGTCGCCTGACATGCAGTCGGCTGTTACGGGCTCGCCCAAGATCCGCGCAGTGATTCGGGGATAGCGGACTAAGTGTTGTGGCCTCGCCATAATTGCGTATAAGTCGCTGTGAAGCAACGACTTAGATAGAGAATGAGCAGGCACTCGCCCCCTTGATTGCCTACTGGTAGAATGTTAGGTTCTGCATACCTGTAGGCGTACAGTGCATTCAGCCGGGCTGGCCTGATAATGGAAACATCGCCCCGATCCAATTCGACGAACGATCGTAGTCCCATCGCTGCTGGGCTCGATTCCTGTCCCTATACGTATTGGCGCGTCGAAGGCAGCCTGCTGAACCTCACCGCTGTGCGCCCAGTGGGATTTTTCGCGTGGAATGCTCAGAGCTTTCTTGAACGCTGGGCGAGGCGTGGAACGATGGGTGTGCTGGCTGTGGCGCGGCCGATTTTTTATGCAACGCATCGAGTGGGCGCTACTCGGCTGTTGCACACCGTGCTGAGAGGCGTGAGCCGTGATCGGCTGGAGCTGCTCGGTCAGGAATATTTTGAGTACGTTTTCAAGCCGCGGCTGAAGCCCGCGGGCGTCGCAAAACTAAATGAGGCCATCGCCGGCGGCGAGCGCATTGTTCTCGTCAGCCAGGGGCTCGATCACATCATGGGGCCGCTGGCCGAATATCTGGGAGTCGAGAGCTTGATCGCAAATCGGCTGGAATTTCGTGATGGGATGGCGACTGGACGGCTG
>Ga0209624_10000593_pt1 | contig 31815 bp, 26 predicted proteins | sample JacPinW_OM2H0_O1_FD_188565 | JGI IMG/M metagenome (GOLD analysis project Ga0209624, IMG submission 188565) | Forest soil microbial communities from Algoma, Ontario, Canada - Jack Pine, Ontario site 1_JW_OM2H0_O1 (SPAdes) (version 2) | ecosystem: Environmental > Terrestrial > Soil > Boreal...
GTCTGCTCCACCACTCCCAGACTTCGTGCCGCTGCCGCTATGCGTTGGCCCGACTCTACCATTCGAACCGCTTCCTGCTTGAACTCGAGCGTGTATTGCGCCCGTGTCGCCTTTGTCATCTCCGTCTCCTTGCTCTATTAGATCACTCAGCAAGGGATACGTTTTGCGCGGGCAAGCTCAGCCCGGGCTGCCGTGCGGGTTGATCGCGGCCGTGGGGACGTGGCATTCTGGCGTGGGGTGGGGCTTGGGTCAATGGGTCAGTTTGTACGGGCCACTTTGTATTTTGGAGAAGGGCAGCGGGTGGGCGGGCCCGCTCCACACGGGCTAGATTTTGGCGGGGGCCGAGCTGGCGCTCGGCTTGGCAAATGGGGGCGCCCTTCGACAAGCTCAGGGCAGGCTCTGCCCCTACGTCAGGCAGATTGTGGCGGCGTTTAGAATTGACACAGCGGGTGGTTGTGCGCATCAAAGATAGAGATTGGAGGGAGTATGTCCTCAGCTAGCTGGCGCTTTGCTTTGGTTGGTTTCTTCGTTTGTTTGATGGCGGCTTTTGCGGGGGCGGCGGATGTGGCTTCTAATGGGCTGACTCCGGTGCTGGTGGAGTTGTTTACTTCGGAGGGGTGTTCTAGTTGTCCTCCGGCGGATTCGCTGTTGGGGAAGCTGGATGGGTTGCAGCCGGTGGCGGGGACGCAGGCGATCGTGCTGAGCGAGCATGTCGACTACTGGAATCACGATGGATGGAAGGATGTTTATTCCTCGAGTTTTTACACCGACCGGCAGAAGGATTATGTGCAGCGGCTGGGCGCGAAGGAGGCTTACACGCCGCAGATGGTGGTGGATGGGGTGGCGCAGTTGAATGGGAGTGATGGTCCGGCGGTGCTGGCGGCGGTGGAGAAGGCGCGCGGGGATGTGAAGGTTCCGGTGCGGATTTCGGCGGTGGGGCTGGATGGGCGGACGCTGCGGCTGCATGTGACGGTGGATGGTCTTCCGGAGAATTTGAAGGCGAAGAAGGCGGATGTGGTGGTGGCGGTGGCGCTGAATCATGCGGAGTCGCATGTGTCGGCGGGGGAGAATAAGGGGCGGGACATACAGCATGTGGCGGTGGCGGAGAGTATTACTAAGGTGGGCCGGGTGGAGCGCGGAAAAAAATTTGATGGTGATGCGACGGTGAAACTGAAGGGGACGGAGGGCTTGGCGGATTTGCGGGTGATTGCGTTTGTGCAGGCGGGGGATGGAGGCGAGGTGGTGGGGGCGGCTCTGGCCGGGAAGGAGTAGGGCACTGGTCGCAAGTGACAGGTGTCAGGTGTCAGGAAAAGCAAAGAGCGGGTAAGGCCGCGGTCACAAGTCACAAGTAGTCACAAGTGGTGAGTCAGTCTTAAGGGCTTGGACGGCTCTGCGGTAGACTGGTTTCTTCGCGTCTTCTTCTGTTGCGATTCTTCCGATGGACTTCTCACGGTTCACTACGATCAGCTTTGATTGTTATGGGACTCTGATTGATTGGGAGGCGGGGATTCTGCCTGCGCTGCGGGCGGTGCTGCGGAATCATGGCCACGAGGTGGCGGACGCGGCGATTCTTGAGTTGTATGGTGAGTTGGAAGCGGCGGCGGAGAGCGGGGCGTATCAGAGTTATCGGGCGGTGCTGGAGGCGGTGGTGCGGGGATTTGCGGAGCGGTTTAATTTCGAGGCCAGCGCGGCTGAGAGTCGGTCGCTGCATGAATCCGTGGCGGAGTGGCCGGCGTTTTCGGATACGGTCGCGGGGCTGCGGGCGCTCGAGAAGCGGTATAGGTTGGTGGTGATTTCTAATATTGATGATGATCTATTTGCGGAGACGCGGCGGCATTTGGGGGTGGAGTTTGCGGAGGTGATCACGGCGCAGCAGGCGGGGAGTTATAAGCCTTCGCTGAATAATTTTCGGGTGGCGTTGCGGAGGATGGGGATTGGTCGGGAGCGGTTGCTGCATGCGGCTCAGAGCGTGTATCACGACGTGGTGCCGGCGCGGTCGTTGGGAATTTCGACGGTATGGGTGAATCGGAGATCGGCGCGTCCGGGGATTGGAGCGGTGCTGGTGGCCGAGGGGCGGGCGGATTTGGAGGTTGCGGATTTGGGAAGCCTGGCGGCGGCTGGGCTCAGCGGCTAAGCCGCATGTTGAGGGCGCATTATCGCAGCCCTGAAGCTCTGCGCCACCCAAAGACAAAATCAAGAAGCGAAGTCGAAATCAAAAGTCAAAACCAACAATTCCACGCTATGTTGCTATGGGGAGGGGGAGGATTTTTTTCTGGATGGCAGCGGTTACCAGTTGGGCTTTGTTGTGGATGTCGAGTTTGCGCATCAGGTTGAACTTGTGCGCCTCTACTGTCTTGAGACTCACGCCTAGAACCGCTGCGGCTTGCTTTACGGTGTTGCCTTCGGCTAGTAATTTCATTACTTCGCGCTCGCGGCTGGTCAGAGAATTTCTTCGCATGGGCACACGGGTCGAGCGCAGGGTAGCGTCGTTGTTGCTGTTGTTCGCGTTCGTCTGAATCTTTTTTTGGACCTGAGGACTCAGGGAGCGGATGCCACGATGGACTTCACGGAGCGCGTCGAGCAATTGCGGTGCGGGAGTGTCTTTAAGCAAGTAGCCGCTGGCGCCGGAGCGCAGGGCTTGCTGAATGTATTCCTGATCTTCGTGCATGGTCAGATAGACGACGCGGGTGGAGGTGCAGTGCGCTTCGACGAGGCGGCCGACTTCGAAGGAGGACATGCCGGGCATGCTGATGTCGAGGAGCATGAGATCGGGGCGGTGTTCGATGACTAATCTGAGAGCATCGGCGGCATTGCTCGCTTCGCCGACTACGGCGAAGTCGGGGGAGTCCTGAAGCAGGCGGCGGACACCGTAGCGCAACATTTCGTGATCGTCGGCGATGACGCAACGAATGCGCGTGGTGTTTTCGACAGGCGCGTGAAACGGAACTGGGTTGGTTGTCAACATGGACTCACTTACCTACCAGCGTTTGGATATTCAGACGAAACGGCGCGATGAGACGGAGCCCGGATTCGGCGACCAAGAATGCTACGTCGGCTTATTGTACCTGCAGAACGCGGGGCTTTGGCTTAAAATCTTGCGGTCGCGTAGTTTTTCGTGACGACGACAAATTTCGGTGGTGACGACAAATCTTAATGAGGGTGAATTTTCGCCAGGGCGACAATCTTGGTAGAGACGGAAATCTTCGCAACTGACTCCCATCTTCCTAGCGACAACCAATCTGCATAATTACAACCAATCTAAAGCACTAACGAAATTTTCTTTTCGTTTACAATGCGTGTTCAAAGATGCTGCGCTACTTCACTTCCGGAGAATCGCACGGCGAGGCGCTGGTTGCGTTTCTTTCGGGGCTGCCGGCGGGGCTCGGGGTGGATCAGGAGTTTGTTGATCGCGAACTGTGGCGGCGGCAGCAGGGGTTTGGGCGCGGCGGGCGGATGAAGATCGAGACGGACCGCGCGCATTTTCTTTCCGGCGTACATCATGGAAAAACGATAGGCTCGCCGATCGCGGTGATGCTGGAGAATCGCGACTGGCAGAATTGGAAAGAAGCGCTGCCGGTGGAGACGGGGGATCCGGCGAAACACAAGCGGGTGGCTTCGCCGCGGCCGGGTCATGCCGATCTGGCGGGAGCCTTGAAGTATGATTTCACGGAAGCGCGCTACGTGCTGGAGCGGGCTTCGGCGCGGGAATCGGCGGCGCGGGTGGCGATTGGGGCGCTGGCGAAATTGTTGTTACGCCAATTGGGCGTGGAAGTTTTGAGCCACGTGATTGCGGTGGGCGCGGTTTCGATTGCGGATCGGGAGATTGCGTGGGAGCGGATTGAGCCGCTGGCGAGCAAGGGCGAGGTGCTGCTCTCTTGCGCGGACGAAGAAGCCGAGCAGCGGATGAAGGGTGAAGTGGATAAAGTTCTGCGCACGGGCGATTCGGTCGGCGGAGTTTTTGAAGTGGTGGCGCATGGTGTGCCTCCCGGGTTGGGAAGTTATGTGCAGTGGGATGAGCGGCTGGACGGGCTGTTGGCGGCGGCGGTGATGTCGTTGCAGGCGGTAAAGGCGGTAGAGATTGGGAGCGGGATTCTGGCAGCGCATTCTCCGGGGTCGGCGGTACATGATGAGATTGGATATGAGAGCGATGCGGGGTTCGCGGGATTTACGCGGACGCGGAATAATGCGGGCGGGTTGGAGGGCGGGGTTTCGAATGGGCAGGAGATTCGGGTGCGCGGGTATTTGAAACCGATTTCGACGTTGCGGCGTCCGCTGAAGTCGGTGGATTTTGCTAGCCGGGAGCCGGTGAAGGCGGCGTATGAGAGGTCGGATGTATGCGTCGTGCCAGCGGCGGGAGTGGCGGCGGAGGCGATGGTTGCGCTGACTTTGGCGCGGTGTGCGCTGGAGAAGTTTGGCGGAGACTCGTTGAAGGAGACGAAGAGAAATTTTGCGGGGTATTTGGAGCAACTGCGGGAGTTTTGATTTTCGCGGGGGACCCACCCTTCCGCAAAGCGCGCGCAAAGGGCGGGGTACCCGGCATTGCGGCGGATGCAAATGCATGGGTCCTTCGCTTCCCCACCCCAGAACGCGCAATGGGCGCGCGTTCCGGGGGCACCGGCTTCGCTCAGGATGACAAATCTTCACCGACGACGATGATTTATCCAATTGTGAAATTTGGCGACCCGGTGCTGGAGAAATCTGCGGCAGAGGTTACTACGTTCGGTGAGGAGCTGAAGAAGCTGCTCGACGATATGTTTGAGTCGATGTATGCGGCGCGAGGGGTGGGGCTGGCGGCTCCGCAGATTGGGATTTCGAAACGGATTGCGGTGGTGGACGTGACGTTTAAGGAGGATCCGGGGGCGAAGCTGGTGCTGATTAATCCGGTGATTGTTAAGAAAGAAGGGCGGCAGCGGAGCAGCGAGGGGTGTTTGAGTATTCCGGATTTTCGCGAGGATGTTACACGGGCGAAGACGGTTACGGTGCGGGCGCAGGATGCAGAGGGAAAATTTTTCGAGCACACAGGCGAAGATTTGCTGGCGCGGGCGTTTCTGCATGAGACGGATCACTTGCATGGGAAGCTTTATATTTCGCATATCAGTGCGCTGAAGCGGGATTTGATCAAGAGAAAGATTAAGAAACTGGTGAAGGCAGGAGAATGGTAGAGGACAGGCGGGTCTCAGGTCTCAGGAAAGGTGTGAGTCGCAAAATGCCCGGTACGACGTAGTCGAGTGGCTTTGTGCAGTATTGGCTGCGGTCACGCTCGCGATGTTGGCCACAGTGGCTTAGGTGTGGTGGTGGAACACGGTTGTTCTCGAGCGTGGGGCTGTTGTCCATTTGCAAGTCGTAGAACTTCGGCAGGGGCCGTCTACGGTCGTGCGAATCTCCGGCCTTTCGGGCCACAGCGCGCTATCGGTGAAGAAGATTTCGAGCCACTGCGAGAACGCTACGATAACCGTCATTGTTCGTCTTCTGGTCCGAGAAGAAACCAGCGGCTACTTTCAATACGATGTTCCTGTCCCTGAATCTGTGAACGAAATTCGCTTCGGACAAAAGAGAGAGCTTATCCGGAAGAGGGATTCCGGGCCGGTGATGGAGCCACCCGGTTCAGGCAAAAGTCCCTAGAACCTTGGCCAATTATGATTCTGGTTTTTTGCGGGACTCCTTCTTTTGCGGTTCCTACCTTGGAGAGGCTGGTTGCGGCTGGGCATTCCTTGCAGCTTGTGGTGACCCAGCCGGATCGGGCTCGTGGGCGGGGGATGGAAGTTGCGGTTTCTCCGGTGAAGGATGCGGCTTTGCGGTCGGGGATTGAGGTGGCGCAGCCTGCGGCGATTAAGAACAATTCGGAGTTTCGGGCGCGGCTGGAGGGGATTGGCGCGGACGCAATTATTGTGGTGGGGTATGGGCGGATTATTCCGCAGTGGATGATTCAGTTGCCGCGGCTGGGAAATTTGAATTTGCATGGGTCGTTGTTGCCGAACTATCGCGGGGCGGCGCCGATTCAGTGGGCGATTGCCAATGGGGAATCGGTGACGGGCGTGACTACGATGCGGATTGATGCGGGGCTGGATACGGGCGACATTTTGATGCAGCGCGGGATGGAGATTGGGGCGGAGGACACGGCGGAGACGCTGGGGCCGCGGCTGGCGGTGGTGGGCGCGGCATTGATGGTGGAGACTTTGCGCGGGCTGGAGAGTGGTGCGGTCCGGGCGGTGCCGCAGGATGATGCGCGGGCTACGCTGGCTCCGATACTGACGAAGGAAGATGGGCGGATGGATTTTTCGCGGACGGCGCAAAATTTGCTGGACCGATTGCGCGGGTTTCAGCCTTGGCCGGGGGCGTTCACAAGCTTTAAAGGGAAGACTTTGAGCGTGCATCGGGCGCGGGTGGTAGAGGCGCGAGTTGCGGCGGGTGAAATTTTGGTTGAGGGTGGTCGGGTGCTGGTGGGATGCGGAGATGGCGTGGCGGCGCTGGAGTTGCTTGAGGTGCAGGTGGAGGGCAAGCGGCAGATGACGGCGCTGGAGTTTGTGAATGGGTATCGGCCGCGAACGGGCGAGCGCCTTGGGTAGTATCGTGTCCCAGAAATACGTGGCATAACCATCAGGGCCACGATCGCTTACTGGAAGCGCGTTGATCGCGCAAAAAAATACATAGGTCCTTCGCTTCGCCCCGGATGACAATAAAACTCTTGCTGCGAACTCGCGTGGGACAATAGGCGCGATGGCTGTTTCTGCTGCTCGCGCTGCTGCATTTGAAATTCTTCTACGGGTGGAGCGTGAGGATTCTTACGCTGCGGAATTGCTGCATTCGGCGGCGCTCGCGAAACTTTCTGCGCGCGATCATGGACTGACAACTGAGCTGGTGATGGGAGTGCTGCGCTGGCGGGCGCTGCTTGATCGGCGGGTGGGGACGTCTTCGTCTCTGAAAATTGAGCGGATGGATGGCGAAGTTTTGACGGCGCTGCGGCTGGCAGCTTATCAGTTGTTGTTTCTTTCGCGGGTGCCGGCGCGGGCGGCGATTTTTGAGAGTGTGGAGTTGGTGAAGGCGGCGCGGAAGCGGTCGGCGGCTCCGCTGGTGAACGCGGTGCTGCGGAAGGTGGGCGGAGCGGGGGCTTCTGATTTTTTCGGGGAAATTGCGAGCGCGGCGAATGCCGATGCTTTGGCGCTTGCGGCCGCGCATCCGCGGTGGCTGGTGGAGCGGTGGGTGGAGCGGTATGGACTGGAGACCGCGCGGGGGATTTGTGCTTATGACCAGCGTGTGCCGGAGACCGCGACTTATATTGACGGTGGTCGATGTGAAGAAGACTTAGCCGGCGTGGACCTGGCTCCGGGGCGCTTGCTGACTAGGGCGCGGCGGGTGGTTGCGGGCGAGGTGACTGGGACGCCGGCTTATCGCGAGGGGCTGGTGGCGCTTCAGGATGAGGGATCGCAGCTGGTGGCGCTGCTGGCGGGCAGTGTTGCTACGAGCGTTGATGGTGTGATTTTGGATTGCTGCGCGGCTCCGGGGAGTAAGACTTCGTTGATGGCACGGCGGAATCCTGCGGCACGTGTGGTGGCTACGGAGGTGCATACGCATCGGGCGCGGTTGCTGCGGACGCTTTGCCGGGCTCCTAATGTTTTTGTGGTGGCGGCGGATGCCCGGGCTTTGCCGTTTGAATCTCGCTTTGATCGGGTGTTGGTGGATGTGCCTTGTTCGGGGACGGGAACGCTGGGACGGAATCCGGAGATCAAGTGGCGGTTGCGGGAGGGAGATTTGGGCGATTTGCAGACCCGGCAGATTGCCATTTTGAAGTCGGCGCTGGGGCAGTTGGCGGCGGGTGGACGGTTAGTTTATTCGACGTGCTCGATGGAGTGGGAGGAGAACGAGGCGGTGGTGGAGAGGGCGCTGGGCGCGGAGTTTGAGGTGGTGGATGGTCGGGGGGAGTTGGCGTTGCTTTGTGAGGCTGGCGAGATTGCTAGCGGGGTGGAGATTGGGTCGCTGGTCGATAAAGGTTATTTGCGGACGATTCCTGGAGTGCACGGGTGTGATGGATTTTTTGCGGCGGTGATTAGGCGGCGGTGAGATTTACGCGGGGAGCCGAGCTGCGCTCGGCCTGGACCCTTCGACTATGCTCGGGGCAGGCTCATGGGGGCGGGTGTCCCTGCGCTAGCGCGACTTTGGCGGAATCGAATTTGTGGTGGTGCTGACAGTAGCCGAGCTGGGCAGGTGGGGGCACCTGCCCCTGCGCGATTTTGGCGCGGGCGTGAGTTTGGTTTGATGATTAGCGGACTTCGAAGTTTATGGGGGTGCCGGCTGGGATTTTTTGGCCGGGGGTTGGGGATTGGGTAACTATCATGCTGGCGGCGCTTGGCTCGGAGGCGGCGGATGATGCTATGGGCGGGGTAGCTTGTTGCCCGGGCTGCTGATCGGTTAGGGGCGGCGGCGGTTGCATGGTTACTTTGCCTACTCTCATGCCGGCATCCTGCAGGGCTAGGGTGGCGCTGCCTAGAGGTTGTCCGGTCAGGTTGGGCATGACGAAGGTTAGCGGGTCGGGGCCATCGCTTATTAGCAGGTTGATTTTTGGCGCGGCTACGCCGGTGGCGTTCGGTGGAGGATTTTGAGATATTACGCGGTCGACGGGCGCGTCGGGGAGATTGATGTGAGCTACTGAGCCTAGAGTGAGGCTGCGGCGGCGGATGTTTAGTTCGGCGATGCGCTCGCTGCCTCGGGTGACGTCGGGGATGGGGATGCGAAGGGGGCCTAGGCTTTGGGCTACTCGGACGGACCAGCCGCGGCGGACCTTGGTGCCGGGCAGCGGCATCTGGGTCATGATTTTTCCTTCGGGGATGGTGGGGCTGTAGAACTGGCGCTCGATGATGACTTGCAGGCCGGAGGCGGCTCCGGTGCGCTCGGCTTCTGGCGGGGTGAGGCCGATGAGTTGGGGGATGGCGACTTCGCGGCCGTGGATGGCTAGCTGCATGGCGGTGAGGGCGGAGATGAGGGCGACCGTCATGAGGACGAGGGCGAGGAGGAGCATGCGGAAAAATTTTCGCATTGGGGAGGATTATAGCGGGGCGGGATTTTGGGGGTGGGGAAATTTTTGTTGTGCGGAGGAAAAGCAGGTCCTTCGCTTCGCCGAGGAGGACGACTCTGTTCTTTGACAACTCTTGGTTTTGATGACAGCTCTATTTTTTATTTCGCCGAATTTCGGAGCGGCTGACGCTGCGCCACCCAAAAGCAAGACGTCTGTTCACTGCGGCCTACTGCGGCGGTTTGCTCGGTTGATCTTCCCAGTGGTGGCCGCAGGAGTGGCAGGTCCAGCCTGTTTTGTAGACCGGCAGGGGGACGCCGGCGTAGGCGGTCAAGTAGGAGATTGGCTTGTCCAGTTCTTCGCGGCTGACGTCGAGTGACTGGCAACTGGGGCATTGGGGCTGCACGAAATTTCCTATGCCTTCGACGTCCAATATTTCCGGAGTGGGTTGATTCAGAATTTCGTGGGCCGCTTCGGCGTCTTCGGCGCGAACTTTTAATTTGATTCCGCCGAGGAGGTTCGAGATGAACCAATCCATGCGGATCATGTTGTCGTCTACGAGATAGGCTTGGATGCCGGCAGATTCGAGACTTCCCTTTGCGAGCAGAGCGTCGGGGAGATCGCGAAACTGGCGGAGGGTGACGGTTTCGTTGAATTCAACAACATCCTCGCCGCGCGGGGGAGCGATCTCGATATTGAGGTCACGCTTCCCGACTTCGGCGGCAAACGCATCGTGGGCAGGGGCGCTTAGTTCGTCGCCGCTGGCGGCGATCTGGCCTAGCTCTTCGTCGCTCATGGCGGAGTAGACGGCGGCCAGGCGGGTTCGTTCTTCTTCGGGCGTGGGCATTGCGACAGTATAGAGCTACGCCGGGAGCGTGGCCTCAGTGGAGAGCCCACTGATTCGCCAAGGACGCGAATGAATGGGGCGCCCCAGGGGTGGTTGGGTTGACTAAGGTTGTGTGCCGACTGCGGGCGGCCCACCCTCCGCAAAGTGCGCGGAAGGATGGGGCACCCTCGGAGCGGTTGTGTCGGCTGAGGCTTGGGCTTTTTGTTGGGCGGTCCAGTCGTGGATGCGGGTGCTTAAAACATCCATGGGCAGAGCGCCTCCGTTTAGGACTTCATCGTGGAAGGCGCGGATGTCGAATTTGTCGCCTAGCTGGTCTTTGGCGTACTGGCGAAGTTTCAGGATTTCTAGCTGTCCGATTTTGTAGCCTAGGGCTTGCGCGGGCCATGCCATGTAGCGGTCGGTTTCGCTTTGCACGGTGACTTCGTCGATGGCGGAGTGGGCGTGGAAATAATCGACGACTTGTTGGCGCGTCCAGTGCTTGTAGTGGAAGCCGGTGTCGACGACCAGGCGGATGGCGCGCAGCATGTCGTCCTGAAGGTGGCCGTAGTAGCTGTAGGGATCCTGATAGAAGCCGACTTCTTTTCCCAGACGCTCGGAGTAGAGCGCCCATCCTTCTACGTAGGCGGTGTAATTTTCGTGCTGGCGGAAGAGTGGGAGCTCGGGCAATTCCTGCGCGATCGCGCCTTGCATGTGATGGCCGGGAACGCCTTCGTGATAGGCGGTGGTTTCGATATCGAGGACAGTGCGCTTGGCGAAATCGCCGGTGTTGACCATGATGTGGCCGGGACGCGAGCCGTCGGCCGTGCCGTCGACGTATTCGGCGTCGGATGCGCCTTTCTCGCGGAATTCTTCGACGGGAAGGACTTCGAGTTTGGCTTTCGGCAGGCGTCCGAATAATTGCGGCAGACGGGCGTACATCTGGTCGACGTATTTCCGGTAGAGGTCGAGGATCTGTTCGCGCGATTGGGCGTGCAGTTTGGGATCAGCGTCAACTGCGGCTTTGAAACTCTTCATGTCTTTGTAGCCGAGCTGATTTACGACGGAGATCATGCGGGCTTCGATTTCTTTGACCTGTGCTAGGCCGAGCTCGTGAATTTCTTCGGGCGGGAGATTGGTGGTGGTGCTTTCTTTGACACGGAAGGCGTACCAGGCGTCGCCGTCGGGGAGGGACCAGGCTCCAGGCTCGGAGCGGCCTTTGGGGGCGTATTCGTCGCGGACGAAGGCGGTGAATTTTACGTAGGCGGGAATGACGGAATCTTTGACGGCGGCGAGGCCTTCGGCGCGGAGGCGCTTGCGATCGGCTTCGGGGATGGCGGCGGGAAATTTGTCGAAGGGATGCGTGAAGGGATTTTGCTCGGCAGTCTGAGAGGCAATGTCGTTGGCTTGGGCAACGACTTTTTCGAGCAGAAGTTTTGGCGGGATGAGGCCGGCGGCCATGCCGCGGCGCATCTGGTCGATGGTCTGATCGAAGAGGCGCGGAATTTGTTTGAGGCGCGCGATGTAGTCTTCGTAGTCTTTGACGCTTTCGAAGGAGAGGATGCTGACGAGTTGGGGCGCGTCGATGTGGATTCCGCTGAACTGATTGACGGGCATTTCCCAGGGCTTGAAGCGGGCGCCTTCTAGGGTCATTTTGAGGTCGCGCACCATGAGGCGCTGGTTGAGGACTTCCTGCTCGGGGAATCCGGTGGTGTCGATGGCTTCGAAGCGGGTGAGGAAGTTGCGGGCCTGGACGAGGGAGTCGTCGATGGCTGCTTGGGAGAAGTCGTCGACTTTGTCGTTGTAGCGCTTGTCGCCGAGGATGGAGGCGTAGATGGGGCTGGTGCGCATGGTGTATTCCCACTGCTCGTGGAGGAGCTCGTTGAGGGCTTTGCGGCGGGCGTCGAGGTCACCAGGCGCTGGGGGAGCTGGGGCGGCGGAGGCGGCGGGGATTAGCAGGGCTAGGATCAGGGCGCAGGTTAGGGATCGCATTGAGGCTCCGAAGAATATTTTATGGCTTGTTGGCAGACTTTGGACGCAGGTCTGGCTATTAGACGGATACGGGGGCGGAGGGGTAGCGGTTCCGTGGAATTTTGCGGTGGTTTGTTGTGCCAACCGGGCTGCGGCCCAGCCTCCGCGAAGTGCGCGGAAGCATGGGGCACCCTCGGGTAGGTTGTGCAATGTCGGGCTAGCGGCTGGCCAGGGCGCCGGCGGTTTCTGCTCCGTCGATGGTGTAGATGGCGCCGGTGATGAATTGGGCGTCGTCGGAGGCCAGGAAGGCGAAAAGGGCGGCGACTTCTTCGGGCATCGCGTGGCGGCGAAGGGGGATTTTTTGGTTGACCGCTTCGAGCATAGCGTCGGTGTATTCGGCGCGCTGCATGGGGGTCAGGACGTATCCGGGGGCGACGGCGTTGACTCTTATTTTGGGCGCGAGTTCGAGGGCCATGGATTTGGAGAGTTCGATGACTGCGGCTTTGGTGGCGTTGTAGTCGGCGTAAAAAGGGTAGCCGATGATGCCGTTGGTGGAGGCGGTTTGGAGGATGACGCCGCTGCCTTGCTCGATCATGTGGCGGGCGGCGGTTTGGGCGACGTAGAAAACGCCGGTCAGGTTGACGGCGATTACTTTGTTCCATTCATCGGGCGTGATGTCGAGGAAATTGTGGCGGATGCTGATGCCGGCGTTGTTGATGAGGACGTCGACTCCGCCCATCGCGTGGGTGGCCTCGGCGAAGGCGTTCTTTACTTGATCGAGATTGCAGACATCGGCGTTTAGGGCAGCGGTTAGGGTGGGTAATTCGTCTTTTATTTTTTTATTTGCTTCGCAGTCGCGGTCGAGCACGCAGACTTTGGAGCCTTCTTCTAGAAATCTTCGGGCGGTGGCTGCGCCTATGCCGCTGGCTCCGCCGGTGATCAGGACGCGTTTGGATTTTAGGCCGCGCAATGGTAACTCCGCTGGGTGATTAGGATACCTGTAATTCTCTCTTGCATTGCCTCCGGCTGCGGGTAGTCGAAACGAAGGCTGATCACTGCATCGGGCGCAGAGCGCTTCATTTTCTGGTGAGCTTTACTCGCGCAAAAGATGTTAGCTTGCCGACGTCTTCGTTATCGATAAGCCAGCTCCAAGTGTCGGTGGCCTTGCTGTAGACGAAGGTGGTGCGGACGCCGCTGCTGTTATCATCTTTTTTGTCCTTGAACAAGAATGTGATTTCGTCATTGCCGCGTTTGCCTTGGGCGATAGGGTTCGAGAGACCTCCGCCACCGGTCGAGTCGAGCCACAGGCATTTGTATTCGTTCGATGATTCGTCCCATTCAATAAAGACGATGGCTTCGTAGGCGGGCTGGCCTTGGGCGTTCTTCTCGCGCGAGGTTTCGCGGAAGCGCAGGTATTCATGGTTCAGCACCCATTCGGACTCGATATCGTGCGTGGTCTCGTGTCCAGCAATGGTGCCCTGGAGGATCCAATTGCCGGTTAGATGGTCTAGTAAGGGATCGTTATGTATTGGCTCCCGTGCGGCTGAAAAAGGAGTCATGAAAAGCAGAGCCAAGATTGCAAGACTTGTCTTCATGGTGTGACCTCCTGGCATCGCGTACGGCTGCGCTGGGTGATTAGGATACCTGTCGGGCGGGAGGTTGGCCATTGCTGGCTGTTTGGTTTGTTTGGTTGCTGTGACGAAGGGCTTGAACCACAGAGGGCACGGAGGTTCACAGGGGAGAACTTTTCTTCTTGCGCGACTTCTTACGCAACTCTTGATCACTGGCGGTTTTGCTGTAATTCGAATGTCAGATACATGATCTGGCCGATGTGGTGGTGGAGGTGGGTGGCGCAGATCAGGAGGATTTCGAGGCGCGTGTGGGCATCGGTGCTTTTGGCGGCGTAGGGCTTTGACCAATCTTCTTCTGATTGGTGGTTGATGGTGTTGAGGACGATCTTTATGGCTTCGTCGAAGTGGTTGAGGACTTCTTGTTTGGCGGGGTGGGTGGGGGTGGAGAATTCCTGGGGTCGGTCGCGGATGTAGCCGGTGTGGGCGATTTCGGCGCCGACGTAGTAGTTGAGATTGCCGGTTAGGTGGAGGAGGAGGTGTCCGACGCTGTTGCCGAAGGGGAAGGGCTTGCGCCAGAATTCGTCGTCGGTTAGGGGCGCGGCTTGGTCGTGGAGAGCGGCGGATAGTTTCTGGTAGCGGGTGGTTAGGGCGGTCGCTAGCGTGGAGTTTAGGTCGGGCATGATTTCGTCCTGTGGATGGCGGATTTGATGGTTCGGCGTGGGTAGGGGTCCTTCGACTCCGCGGAGCGATTCGCGTTGCGAATCGTTTGGCTGCGCTCAGAGTTTGTGACAGCATGGTGAGGGTGACGGGGCGCGCACTCAGAATGGCATGCTGTTGGCATTATTTGTCTATGGGTAATAGTTCGATGGTGCAGCCTGACTGCGTGCAGGTTAGGTTTGCTTGGCGGATGATTTTTATGGAGGAGACGTCGGGAAATCTTATGGGGAAATCTTTTTCTCGGAGTTGAGAGGCGGCGGGGCGGAGGGATTCATCGCCTTCGGCGAAGTCGGCGCGCTCGGGGCGGGGGGAGCTGTCGAAGACCAGATTGAAGCGGGCGGTCGCGGGTTGGGTGGTGACTTGGTTTAGTTTTACGGCGCGCTCTTCGATCAATTCTTGTTTTGCTTTTTTGGGATCGAGCGGTGGGTCGGCGGTCTTGGCTGATGAAGCGGGATCGGGTGCGAGCTTGGTTAGCCGAGCTTCTGAGTCCTGGTAGTCTTTATTATGCGTGTTTCCGGCTGCGGCTATGGATAGCGCATACATGTGGCGGGCTTTTTCAGTTTGGCCTTGTTTTTCGTAGACCTGAGCCAGGCGGTTGGCTATGGTGGGGGATTGGCTTAGCATCCAGGCGGAATTTAGGAATTGCATGGCGGAGAGAGTTTCGCCGCGCTGGAATTTTGCCCATCCTATGCGGGCCCAGGAGAGCGCTACCAGGCGCATCGACGAAAAGGCCGAGGGGCCTAAGCGATCGAATTCGCCGGAATCGAATTGGCTCCCTATGTCGTAGAGAACCTGCTGGGCTTCGTTTTCGGTTTGGGTGGGATCGATGTCGCTGGTCAGAGCGGTGGCGTAGATGTCTTGCGTGTTGTCAGTGCTGCCGGTGGCGCTTCCGGTTAGACCTTTCATTAATTCCTGGGCTTGGGATTTTTCGCCCAGGCGTGTGTAGACCTGCGCCAGGGCTAATTTGACTTCGGGATCGTCGGGTGGAAGCGCGGCGGCGGCTTCTAGTTCGGTGCGGGCGTCGGCGTCTTTATTTAGTTGCTCTAGCAGCAATCCTAGATTTTTGTGGGTCGATTTGTCGTAGGGAGTTGCTTCGAGCTGTTTGCGATAGGCGGCTATGGCTTCGGTGGTCTTGCCGGTTTGCTGGAGTTCGATGGCTAGGTCGAGGTTGGCATGCTGGTGATTGGGATCCTGCTCGAGTTGCTTGCGCAAGGCGGCTATGGCTTCGGCGTGATGGTTGGCGGCGGCGTAGGCTAGGCCGAGATCGTACCAACCATCTTTTATTGTGGAGTCTTTGTCTTTATCCAGGGCGCGCTTCAGGAGGTCGATCGCGCTGCGATAGTCTTTCGATTGGAGAGATTTCATTCCTGCTTTTTGCAGTTCGGCAGCGGTGCCTTCTAGTTTTGAACCGGCGTCGGCTGACTGGGCTTCGGGAGTGAGGATGGTGCTGGTTAGGAGTTGGTCTTCATCGCTGTGAGCGGCGTTGCGGAAGGATTCGTAATCGGAGCGGCGGGCGGCGGCCACTTCGTTGGTTTTGACCACCAGCTTGCGCTCGCCTTCAAGAACGTTTTTCGTCAGTGTGTAGGTGGAAGAATAGTCGCCGTAGTCGCGCGACATTTTTACGGCGGTGGGAGTGCGCACGGTGTAGTTCGCGGGGAATTGGAGGCGGATGCGGTAGTCGATTTCTCCTTCGGGGCCAATGTTGAGCGGCTCTTTATTTTTTGCGGAGGTGCGGACGGCGGGCAAGCCTAGCGGCGGGATGGGACGGAAATTTACGCTGGCGCTGGGGACTACGAAATATTGATCCTGGTGGAGATGAAATTTCAGATGAAAGGGCTTGCTGGTGTCTTCGAGGGAATCGAGTTGAACGTCTTCGACGTCGCCGGGCAGGCCCCATTGGGCGGTGAGGGCCTTGACGAAATCTTTCCATTGGGCGCGAGCTACGCGGCGAAAGGCGGCGCGCATGGGCCAATCACGATCGCCCTGGGCGGTGAATTCGAGCGTGGCGTCGAGAGCGCCAAAGGGTGTGAATTTTCCGTCCAGCGAGAAGTGCATGAAAGATGTGATGGGCGAGTCGGCGGGCGTCCATTGGATGCCGGCTTCGCTGTCATTGGAATTGGACGCCAGGACGGCTTGCTTGTTGCGGAGCTGGTAGAGAATGAGGCCGAAGGGAGTGACTTCGGGAGTGGTGTCAAGAAATGTGAGGCCGGGTCCGGCGGAGAAGCGGACGGCGGTGATGACGTGATCGAACTGCGCGGGCGAGGGAATGTCTTCGTCGAGCTGGCGCGAGCTGTCGATGAGGACGGGATAGCTTTTGATTCCTTCGGCGCGGAGCATGGCAGAAAATAACGTGTGTTTGTCTTTGCAGTCTCCATAGCCGCTTTGGAGAACATCGGCGGCGGAGTGGGGCTGATAGCGTCCCACGCCGAGAGAGATGCTGACGTAGCGAATGTTGCGGGCGACGTAATCGTAGAGGCGGCGCCCTTTTTCGGTGGGCGTGTCGGAGCCCTTGACGAGTTCGTCGGCTTTTTTCTGCACGGTGGCGTCGACCGTCATGCGGTCGCCCTGGAGCTTGGCGTACCATTCGGCAATTTGCTTCCAGTCGGTGAAGGTAGTCAGTTGGACGTCGGGAGTCGGGTCGTCGGCTTCTTCATCTCTTTCTTTGTCTTTGTCCCTGTCGCGGTCTGGCTGAATGTTTTTTACTATCCAGGTGTAGATGCGGCGGTCGGCGGTGTCCTGGATTTCGGGTTGGTGAGTCGGAGTCTTCAGTTTAATTTCGCGAGACCTGGGGATGTCGACTACGAGGCGATCTTCTTTGACCACTACTCCTTTGGGGAAGGTGGCTTCGTACCAGAAATTTCCGGCGGCTAGCGGGGTGGTGACGCGGGTGACGGTGCGGTATTCGAGGGTGTCTCCCGGCTGGAGAGCGGCTACGGAGATGTGGCGCTGGCGGTAGTCGCTGTACATGGGAGCTTCTTTGAGCACGTCGGGAGCGAAGTCTTGCGCGGTGGATTCGGGAGTGGTGACGATCTGGCCGTCGGGCTTGCGGACGCGGACGTATTCGATTTCCAACTTTTCGGTGGCGGAGGAGTAGCCGAAGACTAGCTGGCCGAATTCTTCTACTCCGGCCTGGCTTTGGATTTTTACTATGGCTTCGGTTTCGGTGACGTCGGTGCCATCGTTTTCGAAGCGGACGTGGTTGAGGATGCGCTCGAAAATGGCGGCTTCTTCGGAGTTGGGATCGGGGCTGGTTTGGTCGGTTATTTTGTTGGGAGGAGTGGGCGGCGGGGCTTGGGCTGTTGCCATGGCCAGGAGAAAGGAGACTAGTAAGAGGGCTAGGGGGATGCGCGACATATAGGACGTCTTGAGTTCTTTTACGCTGTGAGCGGCGTAAAATCAAACGAAGCGCATTCACGCTCCCGAGAACGCGACGTCAGGATGGGGCACCCTCGGTTTGGTTATTTTTCAAACGCGCGATTGCTCAGGAAAAAAGCAGGTCCCTCGCTTCTCTCAGGATGACAAATCTAGTCGGGGACAAGAGATCCGCTTGATGATGAAAGTTATGATGCGGCTGATTGCGGTGTTGATTTGTCTTTGTGGAGTGGCGGCGGCGCAGGCGCCTCCGCTGGCCATTGTTGAGGACACTTTGCCGGCGATGAATGTGGGGGTGGAGTTTCATACTCTTCTTCATGCCAAAGGGGGCGTCCCGCCTTATGTTTGGAGCGTGGCGGGCGGGGAGTTGCCGGAGGGAGTTACGCTGACTCGGGACGGGCTGCTGAGCGGACGGGCTACTAAGTCGGGGAGCTTTGCGCTGACTTTGAAGGTGGAGGATTCGGGGCAACCTGCGCACAGCATTAATAAGGAGTTGCAGGCGGTGGTTACGGCGGCGCTGCTGTTGGAATGGGATGAGACGCCGAAGGTGCACGACAATCGGATCGATGGGTCGGTGAAGGTGTCGAATGGGTCGAAGGATGATTTCGATCTGACGGTGGTGGTTGTTGCCGTGGCCGAGAATGGGCGGGCCACGGCGATTGGGTATGAGCACTTTGATCTGAAGGCGGGAGCGACGGATGTGAAGATTCCGTTTGGCAACACGCCGGGATATGGTGGGTATGTGGTTCATGCGGATGCGATTGCGGAGATTGCGCCGCGGAATGTGATACTGCGGCAGAGGCTGCAAACGGTGGGGGCTTTGCAGATTGTGCAGGGGCCTTAGATTAAGGGCAGAGATTTGATTGCACAGGTAAGAGGCAAAAGCTTTTACCACTAAGGTCAATAAAGGTTCACCAAGGAGTTCAACTTGGCCGTTATTCCTCGTTCATCATTCGCATGCCCACGATCTTCGTCATTTACATCCTCGTAATTTAGATCGTCTAGATTGTCGTCATTTATTTTGGTGCATCTGGTTCACCTGGGCTGGCTGGAAATCCGGGTCCGCGAACTGCCATAGTGCGAACGAGAGTTCGTCGGCTATGAGCTGGTTTCTTTGCGCCCTGCCTGATCCGAAACCGTGTCCGGCGTCGAAGTCGACGCGGAGCAAAATCGGTTTGCCGCTGGAAGTTGCGGCCTGCAGGCGCGCGGTCATCTTGCCTGCCTCCCAGGAATCCACACGTGGATCGTTAGCGCCCGTAGTCAGCATGACGGCGGGGTAGGGCGTGCCGTCTTGAACGTGCACGTAAGCGTCCATCGCAAACAGGCCTTTGAAGCCCTCTTCGGTTTTCACGGACCCGAACTCGGGAATATTGGGTGGACCGTTCGGTGAGGTTTCAGAACGCAACGCGTCAGAGACGCCCACGTCATCCAGAATGACGGCAAAGAGGTCTGGCCTTTGGGTAAGCACGCCACCGACGGTGATGCCTCCGGCGCTGCCACCCTCCGCAGCCAAATGCGCCGGTGAGGTGTACCTTTCCTTCACCAGGAACTGAGCGCAGGCGATCATGTCGGCGATGGTGTTCTGCTTGGTGAGCTTGCGTCCCGCGTTATGCCAATCTTCGCCATATTCGCCGCCGCCGCGAACGTGCGCAACCGCGAAAATGCCGCCTCGTTGCAGCCAGGGGATGAAGCGCGGCACAAACGAAGGATCAAGGGTAACGCCGTACGAACCGTAACCCTCCAAGAACGTTGGACGCGCGCCATCTTTGGCGATCCCGCGCTGGAAGACAATGGATAGTGGAATCAGGGTGCCGTCGGGCGCGGGCGCTTTCACCTCAATCGATTCCAATTGCGAATAGTCGAACTTTGGCTTTGGAATCAGGTCTAGGTCGGTGGTGCTGCGATTGGCCACCTGCGCATAGATGGGCGGACGAACCCACGACTCGGTGCGGATGATGGCGCCCGGCTCGCGGGGATCGACGAACAGCTCGCTGATCGACCCCTGGAAAGGCAACTGGATTGGCTCGGGATTGCGGCCATCGAAGCCGACAAGCAAAAGTTTGGCAATACCACCGTCGAGTTCCTGAACATATAGTCCATCTTTCGCAATCTGGTGCCGCACCAGAACCGCGTCACCGGGGGGAATGATGGTAAGGGCGGACGCGAGGTCGGGATGCTCCATATCGACACGGATGATTTTGAAGCGCGACGCGTTGTGATGGGTCATCAAGTAGAGGTAATTGCCGCGTAAATCGAAGCCAGTCACTTCATCGGTGTCATCGGCGACCTTTTTCCACTGGGTTTTTGCGCCCGCAAAATCGGATACGCGGGCGATGTAGATGGGGAACTCGCGTTGCACGCCATGAACCGCGGATGCGATCAGCCACGGCGACGAGAGGGAGTAAACGACGGTGGGAAAATCTGATTCGACGAGGGGAATTCCAGGGGCGTGGCGGCGGTCGAGCACGAGAACGTCGACGGCAGGGTCCTTCCCTAGTGTGTGTAACCAAGCCTGCGAGTCGAGATACTTGGCGGTTGGAGGATCGGCAGGGCTGATTTTCTGAAGGCGGTTATAGAAAAATGATCGATTGTCACCACGCCAGCTCGGATTGGGATATTGGCAACGATCAATGACTTCGGGAAAATCGTGGTTTGCGTCCACATCAAAGATGCGCAGAACGCTGTTCTCAGAACCCCCTGGTGAAACACCATAGGCCACATATTTTCCATCGGGTGATGGGGAGATGTAGTCGAGTGCGTAATGGGCACTTTCGTTCGCAGGTTTGAACCGGTCGGGATCGACGAGCAGACGTTCCTGCCCGGTCTTGGCGTCGCGCATGTAAAGCTTGAAGTTATCCTCATTCGGCTCGATTTTGCGATAGAAATAGCGCTGGCCGTACTCCTGGAGATCAATCACGGTGGTGCGGGAATTGTCATATTCGGCAATTGAGGTGAGGAGTTTCTGGCGCCCGGGGATGGGGTCGATGATCGAGCGGGTGTAGTCATTCTCGGCTGTGATCCATGTCTGGAATTCGGGAGACTTCATATCCTCCATCCAGCGGTATGGGTCGGTGATCTTGGTGCCGAAGTAATCGTCGACGACGTTATGGACGGGCGCGACCGGCGGCGTCGATTGGCCAGAGATGTAGGGCTGGGACTGGAGGAGGAGTGCAAAGCCTAGAGAGACGGCACTGAGACCTGAGTGGAGAGCTCTTCGCATAGAAACCTACCCTATCGTTCAAATAGGTTGAGAATGGCGCAACGGATTCTACAGCGGTCGATGGATGCTGTCCACGCGGGTGGGGGATCGGGTGCATGATTCCAGCGGCAGGGAAAATGAGTCAGGGTACGGAAGTCACTTGGCGCTTCTGTGCTATCCTGATTATGCTGAGCCGGTTGCACTAAATTGTGTGCGTGGCTACTTATCCAAAATAATCTGAACGGTTTGAGATGGAGCTTTTTCTTAATCTCTGCTGGCTGTCGCTGCTGTTGCCTGCTTATTTGTTGTGGCGGGAACGGTTGGCTGGGGCTGCGGAGGGTGGAGCGAAAGATTCGGCGGCGCGGCCGCTGATCTTTATTTGTACGCTGGGATGCGCGTTCATTCTGTTGTTTCCGGTGATCTCGGCGTCTGACGATTTGCACGCGATGCAAGCGGAGATGGAAGAATTTTCGCCGGGCAAGCGCAGCGTGTCGCAGGCCGCGGGGGAGAAGGGTTCGGTTTGGCACAATCGCTGGCAGACGTTGACGGCGACGGTCACGGCGCCGGTTTCGCTGGGATTTATTCCAGAAAACCGGCTTGAATTTTTCACAGCAGTAATTGCCTTAAATGCGGCTCCATTGATTGTCCACGGTGGCCGCGGTCCTCCAGTTTCTTCCCGCCTGGTTTAGCTCGCTCGTCGCTTATTGCGATCCGTTGCGTTCAAGAGTTGAATGGCGATTGCAGTTTCATTTTTACGAAATCCTTGCAGCGGAAACGACATACTCACAGGGGTTGTGTATTTTCAGCGCGCCTCAGCGCCTAAAGGCGCGAGGATGATGTGGCGTTGACGGTATGCCTGAAGGCATACCCTGATACGAGACGCGAATACGAATTGCGGTGGGTGATCGATATCACATGTAAGCCTTCGGGATGATGCGAGAGGCTTTGCGGAGTTAGTGGATGCAGAGAAAAATCCAGCGAGGTTTCTGGCTTGTCGTGGTGACTGCGCTCGGCGCGGTTGCGTCGGCGCAGCAATCGGGGCAGCAGCCGGCGCCAACGCCTGGCCGGAGTCTGACGTGGGAGAAGGTGAAGGATCGTTTTGAGCAGAACAATCCTACGCTGCTGGCGGACAAGCTCAACGTAGACGAGTCGAAGGCGCAGGAGATCACGGCGCATTTGCGGCCAAATCCACAGCTCGGTTTGCTGTCGGATCAGATCACTCCTTTTAACGCTGGGCCGGCGCATGGAGCGTTCGCATATTTGCTGCCTTCGGCGACGCTGAGCTATTTGTACGAGCGGGATCATAAGCGGGATTTGCGGCTGGAGAGTGCGAAGAAGGCTACGGGGATCGCGGAGTCCACGCATCAGGACCTGGAAAGAACGATGCTGTTCACATTGCGCGGCGCGTTTGTGTCGATGCTGCAGGCGAAGGCAGTGCTCAAGCTGGCGACGGATGATCTTGAATATTACGACCATGTGCTGGTGATTAGCCGGGACCGTTTTCAGGCGGGGGATATTGCGCAGGTCGATTTGGACCGGCTGGAATTGCAGCGCGTGCAGTATGAATCGGATGTGCAGACGGCGCTGGTGAATCTGCGGACGGCGAAGATTCAGCTGCTGACTTTGCTCGATGATCGAACTCCGGTGGAACAGTTTGATGTGGATGGAGTATTTGATTTCAGCGATCAGCTGTTGCCGCAGGATGATTTTCGGAAGATCGCTTTGGACACGCGGCCGGATTTGAAGGCGGCGATGGAGGCGGTGGACAAGGCGCAGACGGATCACAAGCTGGCGGTGGCGAACGGATCGACGGATCCGACTTTTAGCGTAGATGTGGGGCGGAATCCGCCGATTGATTTGTATTTTGGCGTGGGGGTGAGTATTCCGCTGCGGATCTTCGATCGGAACCAGGGCGAGAAGCTGCGCACGAAATTGGATATTGACCGGAACCAGAAGCTGCTGGACGCGGCCCAGGCTCAGGTATACAGCGACGTGGATTCGGCGTACGTGACGGTGGTCAGCAACGTGACTTTGTTGCTGCCCTACAAGGCGAAGTATCTGCAACAGGCGGTGCGGGTGCGGGACACGATCGCGTTTTCGTACCAGCAGGGCGGGGCGTCGCTGCTCGATTTTCTTAACGCGCAGAGTGAGTATCGCGCCACCGAGCTGAACTACGTGAATCTGGTGGGGGCGTACTTGACGGCGGCGGCGCAGCTGAATATGGCGGTGGGCCGGGAGGTGATTCAGTGACGAAGCAAACGAGAGGTCCTTGGATTTCAAGAGCCGCCGAGGGGAAGAACACGGCGAGCTCTTGCGGCGCGGCCGAAATTTTACCTCCTCCTGGGGCCGCGCCGATTTTTTGGGCGGGACGGGGCCGAGCTGCGCTCGGCGGGACGGGTGAGGGCATCCGTCGCTACGTGATTCTTGCGCTTGCGGGGATCTTGCTGACTCTAGCTTCGCTGGTCGCTTGCAGTGAGGGCAAGGGTGATCCTAAGGCGGAGGCGCCGCCGCCGGTTACGGTGCAGGCTGATCTGGATTCGAACAATTTTAAAGTCGATCATCCGGAGCAGTACCCGGTGGTGGCGGCGGCGGAGTATAAGGCGGCGCCGGCATTGAATGTAACGGGCGTGGTGCAGCCGGATATTTCGCGGGCGGTGCCGGTGATTTCGCTCGCGGCGGGGCGAGTGGTGGAGATCAAGGCGCGGCTGGGCGATCAGGTGAGGAAGGGGCAGTTGCTGTTGCGCGTGCAGAGTAATGATGTTTCGGGAGCTTATCAGACATATCGCAAGGCGGCGAACGATGAGCTGCTGGCGCGGATTCAGCTGGAGCGGGCGCAGCTGCTTTATAGCAAGGGGGCGATCGCGAAGAGCGCGCTGGAGCAAGCGGAGGATGTGGCGCAAAATGCGCAGGCGGGTTTGGATGCGTCGTTGGAGCAGTTGCGGCTGCTCGGAATCGACAAGGATCATCCGTCGGGGATTGTCGATATCGTGGCGCCGATCTCTGGCGTCATCACCGATCAGCAGGTTACCAACTCATCGGGCGTGTCGGGGTTGGGATCGCCGAATCCGTTTACGATTTCAGATCTTTCTTATGTGTGGATTGTTTGCGATGTTTACGAAAACGATCTGGACGCGGTGCGGGTGGGCGAATTCGCTGATCTGCGGCTGGGCGCTTATCCCCGTCAGCTTCTCAAGGGGCGAATCGATAACATTTCGCCGGTGCTTGATCCGAATATTCGGACGGCGAAGGTGCGGCTGGAGGTGGCGAATCCGGGGATGATGCGGGTGGGGATGTTTGTGACCGCTACTTTTTATGGGAAGCAGCCGGAAGTGCGGGCGGCGATTCCGGCGACGGCGATTTTGCATTTGCACGATCGGGAGTGGGTGTACACGCCGCTCGGGGCGGGGCATTTCAAGCGGCTGGAAGTGGTGACGGGAAAGATGGTGCCGGGGAATTTGCAGGAGATTGTTTCCGGGCTCAAACCCGGAGATCAAGTCGTTTCAAATGCGCTGGTGCTGCAAAACACGGTGGAGCAGTAGATGATTCGACGCGTGGTCGATTTTGCTCTGGATAATCGCCTGCTGGTTTTGGCCCTCGCGCTGATACTTTTCGCCGCGGGCATTGTCGCATTCCGCGACCTTCCGATCGAGGCGTATCCCGATGTGGCCGACAACTACGTCGAGATTATCACGCAATGGCCGGGGATTTCGGCGGAGCAGATCGAGCAGCAGGTTACGATTCCGCTGGAAATCGTGATGAACGGGATTCCGCATGTGGTGCATCTTCGGTCGTTCTCGCTCTTTGGACTTTCGGATCTGAAGCTGATTTTCGACGAGGAATCGGATAACGCTTGGAACCGGGAGCGGGTGCTGGAGCGACTGAGCGAGGTTACGTTGCCGCCGGGCGTGAATCCGCAAATGGGTACTGACTGGAGCCCGGTCGGGCAGATTTATTTTTTTACGTTGCGCAGCACGAATCCGGCGTATGACCCGATGGAGCTGAAGTCGCTGGAAGACTGGGTGGTGGAAAAGACTTTTAAATCGGTGCCGAACATTGTGGATGTTGCGAGCTTTGGCGGGCCGACGCGCGAATATCAGGTACGGGTTGATCCTAATAAGTTGACCGCTTATGGACTCAGCCTGGCGCAGATCGAGCAGCAACTTACTAACAACAACGCGAATGCGGGCGGAAGTTTCATACAAGAAGGATTGCAGCAGATTAACGTGCGCTCGGTAGGGTTGGTAGATCGCTCGCAGGATATTGCGGAGACGGTGATCCTGACGAAGAATGGCACGCCGCTGCGAGTGAAGGATATTGCGCTGGTGTCACAAGGGCCGAAGGTACGGCTTGGGCAGTTTGCGAAGGCCATTCATCGCGACGACGGAAAGCTTGTCGACAACGACGATGTGGTGTCGGGCATCGTGCTGCTCAGGAAGGGAGCGACCGGCGAGACGGCGCTTGCTGACATCCACAAGAAAGTACAAGAACTCAACGATCACATCTTGCCCCCGGGGGTTAAGATCGTCCCTTTTCTCGATCGCAGCGACCTGGTCCACTACACCACGCACACCGTTCTTCACAACCTCACCGAAGGCATGATCCTGGTGTCGGTCATTCTGCTTCTATTTCTGGGTAACATTCGGGGCGCCTTCATCGTTGCGGCAACGATTCCCTTTGCTTTGCTTTTTGCAGCCATTTGCCTGAACTTGATGCACATTCCAGCCAATCTGCTTTCCCTGGGCGCGCTGGACTTCGGGGTGATCGTGGAAGGCGCCATTGTGTTGATCGAAAACATTGTGCGCCACATGAGCCACGCCGAAGGGGTCAAGACTTCCACCGAACGCATTAGTTTTGCGTCGCATGAAGTGCAGCGGCCGGTGTTCTATGCCATCGTGATCACCATCACCGCTTTCTTGCCGATTTTTACGCTGCAACGCGTGGAAGGCAGGCTCTTCCACCCCATGGCTTGGACGGTGGCGTTCGCGCTGCTCGGTGCTTTGCTTTTCTCGATCCTGGTTGCACCCGTGCTAGCCAGTTATGCATTCGCCAAAGGCGCGAAGGAGTGGGACAACCCAGTCATGACTTTCGTGAGCGAACGATATCGCGTGGCCCTCCGCTGGGCGATTCGCAGACGTTTGATCACAGTCGGTGTGTGCTTGCTTCTGGTGGCCTTCGCCGGTTATCTCGCTTTCAGTGGCGTCATCGGTTCGGAATTTCTTCCCCACCTGGATGAGGGGGCGCTGTGGGTACGCGGTACGCTAGCACCCAGCACTGGACCGGATGAGGGAATCCGAGTCGCAAATCAGGCACGGGTCGTACTTTGCGCCTTTCCCGAAGTTCCGCAATGTACGAGTCAAGTGGGGCGGCCGGATGACGGAACGGATAACACGGGGTTCTTTAATACTGAGTATTTCGTGGACCTGAAACCGAGAGAAAAGTGGCGGCCTGTGTTTCACGGAAACAAGGATGAATTGATCGCAGCCATGCAGCGCGAACTGGATAAAATCCCGGGCGTGGTCTGGGGTTTTTCGCAGCCGATCGAAGACAACATGGAAGAGGCGGTCAGTGGCGTGAAGGGCGCGCTGGCTACGAAGGTTTATGGCGACGATTTGAAGGTACTTGAAGACAAGAGCGATGAGATTGTCAACATCATGCGGCAGATCAAGGGCATTGAAGATCTGGGAGTGTTTCGCGTGCTGGGGCAGCCCAATCTTAACGTGGCGGTTGATCGGGCGGCGGCGGCTCGTTATCAGATTAATGTGGCTGACGTGCAGGATGCGATTCAGACGGCGGTGGGAGGCAATGCGCTGACGCAGGTTCTGAAAGGCGAGGCGCGCTACGATCTGACGCTGCGCTATCTTCCGAAGTATCGCGATACGCAGGAGGCGATTGAAAACATACGGTTGCTGGCGCCGAGCGGGGAGCGGGTTTCGCTGGCGCAGTTGTGCAAGATAACCGAGACGGATGGGGCTTCGGAGGTGTATCGCGAGGGGAACCGGCGCTATGTGGCGATTAAATATAGTGTCCGGGGACGCGACCTCGGGAGCACGGTGGAAGAGGCAATCAAGAAAGTGAATGAGCAGGTGAAATTGCCGACGGGATACAGCCTGGATTGGGAGGGCGAATACGAGAGCCAGAAGCGAGCGAATGCCCGCCTCCTGATCGTGCTCCCGATTACGATCTTCATCATCTTTATCATTTTGTACACCATGTTCAAATCCTTCAAATGGGCGCTGCTGATTATGGCGACGATTGCGATTGCACCGATTGGCGGTCTGCTTGCACTTTGGTTCACGGGCACGCATTTCAGTGTGTCGTCGGGCGTGGGTTTTCTGGCGCTGTTTGGGGTGTCGGTGCAGACGGGCGTGATCATGCTGGAATACATCAATCAGCTGCGGGCGCGGCGCTACACGATTGAGGATGCGGCGGTGGAGGGCGCGGTGTTAAGGCTCCGTCCGATCATGATGACGATGTTGGTGGCGACTTTAGGATTGCTGCCGGCGGCTTTGTCGCATGCCATTGGATCGGATTCGCAGCGGCCGTTCGCGATTGTGATTGTGGGAGGACTGATTGCAGCGCTCATCATGAGCGTGTTTCTGCTGCCGACGCTTTATGTTTGGATTGCGGGTGAGCGGGATGTGCTGCCGGCGGCGGAGGAGGGGTTTGAGGTGGGAGAGCATGTGGATTGAGGCGAGGTCAGAGGCGGAAATGCGAGGTCAGAGGTTAGCAGTGCCACCTGCTGGCACTGCTAACCTCTGACCTCATTTGTTGCTTTTTGGGGGCGGTTCGGCTAGATTTCATCTTTCCCTTGATTCGACGGACGGGCTGGCCGTGGCTTGCCTGCAGGAGTTGTGGCGATGAAGCGTGGCTATATCGGGATCGCGTTGTGCACGCTGGTGGCGGTGGGAGGAGCGTTGAGCCTGCCTAGTTGCGGACATTCGCAGAAGCTGGTGAGCCTTCAGGTGCAGCCGCAGACCTTTACTTTTCTAGAGGCATATCTTCCGCCTCCTGCTGTCAACGGCACGGAGCAGTATACGGTGATCGGCACCTACATTCATCCGCCGGCGACGATGGACCTAACCAGCCAGGCGACGTGGAAGGTGGATGACGGAGTCGTAACCATGTCGACACCAGGTTTGTTCACTCCGGCGCAGGGCGCTTGCGGGGGCGGGGACATCTCAGCGAGCGTTCCTGAGGGCACCGGCGGCGCCGGGAACGTTATGTTTGCCTTCGCAACCGTGACGGTAGACAATCCGGCGAGTGAGCTCTGCCCAGGGGGCGGCAAGCTGGCGACGTTGGCCGTCGGCGTGGTTGGGACCGGATCGGTGGTGAGCCTGCCGGCCGCGATCAACTGCTCGCAGACCGGGGGCATCTGCATTGCGACCTATGATGTGGGGTCGTCGGTCTTGCTTACCGCGAGCGCCATTCCGGTGACCTGGGCGAACTGCCCAGGCGCGTCCGGCGACACTTGCGTGGTCAGCATACCGACGGGCGGCGCTGCGGTGAGCGCAAGCTTCAACTGAGCGTACGAGCGGCTCTGACGCTACTCATCCGACAATAGTTTGCCCAGGGTGGGCTTGTGGCGCTCGGGCTTGGTCTTTTTTGCGGGGACGAGGCGGGAGGGTTTGGGACTGCCTACGCGCTCGCGGGCCATTTCGCGGACTACCTTGGCGGCGGAGAAGATTTTCTTCTTTGGTTTGCGCGGCATGGGTTGGCTCCGGGATTGTCCAAATTGCATCCGGCGAAAGCAGGTCCTGCGCTGCTCTCAGGATGACACCTTGTAATAGCGAACCAACAAAGTGAGCCACTTGCGGGCATTCGCATCTTCGCACATTCGTGCGGCAAAAGTGCAATAATTTGGAAGCGGGAGTGCAGTTCGAGCTTTCGCGATGGGGAGAAAGCTGGCTGGAGCTTTCGCTCGCGCCAAGTTTGGAATTGAGGGATTCATAGTTATGGATGAGCGTGAATTTTTTGACGAGCGGTCGGATAAGAAGCCGGCGAATTTGAGCTGTCCGCATTGCAATCAGTCGGCGGAGTACGAGATTCAGTGGCTAGTGCGGACGAAGAAAAAAAGTTTGCCGCCGCGAGCGGATGATCGGGATCGCGCGAAGTTTGCCAAGGCGCAGTCGTATATGTTGCGGCGCGACGACATGATGATGTGCAAGAACCTGCGCTGCCGCAAGCGCTTTGAGATTACGGGCGTGCAGAGTGTGGCGTTTTTGCAGGATGGGTTGCCGGCGGGCGGACGTTAGTCGGTTGTCGTTCGCTGTTCGTCGTTCGCGCTGACTCTTGTTCATATTTTATTCGCCGAAGATTTGTCGGTGTGTTGTTTCTTCGTGTTCCACAGTTTGTTCGAGCACCAGATCTGCCTACGGTGGATGCTGTATCCCGAATTTTCCTTGTGAGAGCAGAATTTCCCCTTCGCAGACTTACGGCAAGCTGATTGCCGTTCCTTCCAAGCTGCTGACATCGTGAAAGATGTCACTTCATCGAACTCCTTTGGCAGGCGGGTTGCACTTCTTACGGGTGGTAAGCGTCCACGCTTGCCACTGGAGGTTTTGTGGATATGGCAATCAAGACGAAAATTTATGCTCGCGGTTCTTTAGCCAGCACTTTGGCGCCGTTGCTTGCTTTGGGAATGTTGTGTTCGGCGGGAAGCGTGGCGAGTGGACAGAATTCGCCGCCGCCTGCCGCTATGCCGCCGGGGGCGACGACTGGTCCGGCGACGCCGCCAACCAATGATCGTCCGATGAGCGATCGAGACGATATCACCCGGCGCGATATCGCGGAGATGGATCATTTTCTGGATGAGCATCCGGAGATTGCGCAGCAACTGCGAAAGGATCCATCGCTGATCGATAATCGGAAATGGGTTTCCGATCATCCTGCGCTGCAAGAGTATCTGCAGAATCATCCGCAGATCAGCGCGACGTTCCGCGCCAATCCGAATCTCTTCATGCGAGATGAGGAGCGCTATGACCGGGAAACGAGTGATCGCAACATTTCGCGCCGGGACATAGTTGATATGGATCGCTTCCTGGACGCGCATCCGGAGATCGCCGAACAGCTGAAGAAGGATCCATCGCTGATCGATAACCGACAGTGGGTGGCGAATCATCCGGCGTTGCAGGAGTATTTGAAGACGCACATCGACGTGTCGGCGGCGTTCCGCGCGCATCCCGATCAGTTTATGCGGGATGAAGATCGCTATGATCAGAATGGCGATCACTTTGGCGGTAACCGAACCAGTGCCGATGATCGCAACCGCGGAGAACTGACGGGATTTGGACAGTTCCTGGGCGGGCACACGACGATTGCGGCGGAGTTGTCGAGCGATCCTACGCTCGCTACCAACAAAGAGTATCTGGCAAACCATCCTGAGCTGAATGAGTATTTGCAAGCGCATCCTACGGTGAGCCAGCAGTTGTCGGCCGATCCGCAGGGGGTGATGAGTTCGACCACGGTGCAGGGCGGCTTCCACGCGCAGCCGGTTGGACCTACGCCGAGACCGAAGTCTCCTTCGAATCAATAGCGAAGGCGAATGAGCGGAGGCCAGTCGATAGAGTTCTGGCCTCCGCGTTTGTTGCTTTTGCGGTAGCTGTGGCACGGCTGAAGCCCGTGCCCTTTCAAAGCAAAGAAGCTGGCAGGGAGGGGATATGAGAGTTCAACAAACGATTGCGGCTGTGGCGTTGCTGATTTTGTTTGTGCCGTCGATTGCTACGGCGAAAGAGAAAAAGGGGCAGAGAGGGATGCTGGAGAATATGCAGGCGGTTCCTTGCGGCGCCAAGGAGCGCGGCGTCACGGGACTCGGAAGCATGTGGGCGTCGGTGGGAGTGCAGCACGTGGAATCGAATGAGAAGTTGTGTCCGCAATACTTGCTGCGGGCGGACGACATGGATTATCGGATTCGACCGCTGGATACGAAGCATGCGGTAGTGCTGCCGGTGGGACATGAAGCGGAATTCAAGATCAAGAAAGACCGGTTGTATTTGAGAGTGGCGGGGGACAAGAAGGAACTGGAGTATCAGGTGGTGGCGATGCAGCCTCCGGAGAGCAAGGTGGAGAATAGCGCGTATCGGACACCTGCGCCGGCGCCTACTCCTACGCCCGCGCCGGCAGCGGCGCTACCGATGAACAATGCGAACGGGGTCAATACTGCAAACACCACGGGCGTGAATAATAATAACAATAATACTGATACGACTGGCGACCGTCCTCCGCAGTAGCGATGTGCGCGGTTGAGATCGTCAGTAACAAATTTTCTTGATGCGCGGACAATCTTGTCCGCGCATTGCGGCGGAGCTCCCAAGCTCTTCAGTTGACGCCGACAAAAATCAGGTCCTGCGCTTCGCTGGCAAGCTCTAAATAAAAGCTGAAAAACTGAAAGAGGCTTTCTCCGCTCCCCGTCCCCCGTTCATTTATACTAACCAGTTTGCTCTTGAGTGGTGACAGTGTTCTGGGGAGTGGATTGTGAAGATATTGGTTTGCATGAAGCAGGTGCCGCAGAAGGACGCTCCGTTGAAGTTGAATGAGGCGGGGACGTGGATTCGTGAGGACGTTTCTTATGAGGTGAATGAGCCGGATGCGTTTGCGCTCGAAGAGGCGTTGCGGCAGAAGGAAAAACATACGGGCGAAGTGGTGGTGGTGACGGCGGGGCCGGCGCGGGCTTCGCAGGTGTTGCGGGAGGCGCTGGCTAAGGGGGCGGATCGAGCGATTCATCTGGAGGACGCGGCTTTTGTTGGGCTTGATGCTTACAACACGGCGCGGGCGATCGCCGCGGCGATTAAGGATGAAAAGTTTGATCTGATTTTTACGGGGCTGCAATCGGACGATTATGGGTATGCGCAGACGGGCGTGATTCTGGCGGAGATTCTGGGATGGCCGCACGCGACCATCATCATGCACATTGAGAAGAATGATGCAGGCATACGAGTGAAGCGGGAGTTGGAGGCGGGATTTTTTCAGTATGTGGATGTCCCGCTGCCGGCGGTGCTGACGATTCAGTCGGGAATTAATAAATTGCGCTATGCGACTCTGATTGGGATCAAGCAGGCGAAGACGAAGCCTATGCGGAAGGTGACTTTAGCGGAAGTGCAATCGGCTGTGGGCGGGAATTTGCAGAAGATTGAAAAGCTTTACGTGCCGCAGAAGTCGA
>Ga0209624_10000594_pt1 | contig 31781 bp, 29 predicted proteins | sample JacPinW_OM2H0_O1_FD_188565 | JGI IMG/M metagenome (GOLD analysis project Ga0209624, IMG submission 188565) | Forest soil microbial communities from Algoma, Ontario, Canada - Jack Pine, Ontario site 1_JW_OM2H0_O1 (SPAdes) (version 2) | ecosystem: Environmental > Terrestrial > Soil > Boreal...
ACAGGCAGCGTCGGTTTTCGACGCTGCCTTTTTTATGTCCAGGACAGGAAATTAACGAGGACGGCTGCACATATTACTTACTCGGGAGGCAACGGGTTACTTGGGACCGAACGTATATCCGAGAGACCCCCCCACGCGCAGCACATTGTCGGAGTGAAATTCAACGTTGTTTACGATGTGGTAGAGGCGTACCTCGGGCCGGACAAAGAAGTGTCTCCACACCCGATAGCGGATGTCGCCTCCAAGATCAACCAGAAGATGATTGCTGTTAAGAGTGGTGCCGCAACCTGCAGAGAAACTGCAATTGCCGGTTGGGCTATAAAAAAGCACCCGCTCGCCGCCCACGCCAGCCATGAAATCGGCATCCATTCTTCTCATCAGGTGCCGAGAAAATACCCCGTTAAGGTCATAAAAAATAGGACGATATTCCTGGTAACCGTTGTAGAGTACCTGTTTATAACTAGTAGCAATTTCTGCGCTGTAGCCGAAGTGATTCTTCAAAATACGATCGATGCTGAAACTAGGATAGAGCCCGCCCTTTTCTGGCGGCGGCAGATAGGCTTCGGACGCGTTGGTGTTCTTAGTGGAGAGAAGAATGCCAACGCCCACGGCAACGTCAACCTGCTGCGCATGGGCGAGAGCTGTAAAAAAAAGAAGTACCGCACACGCGGATGGGATAAGTGCGAACTTCCTCAAATACAGCCCCCTTGTCGGTTCGTTCAGACGCTTGGGATGTGGTCGTCAGATTGGCGCTGCGCATTCAGCAGTCGCGAGTGGTCGGGCTCGTAGAAGAATTGTGGCGGCCGGAGCTTCCCGCCCGGGAAACTCGCGACCGCCAATTCAAAACCTAGTCCGGGCCGCCGATAGTGTAGCCGATTGACGCTCCCAGCCGGATAACGTTGTCGGAGGAATAGTCCGTGGTGTTGTTGAATATCCTGTAGTAGTGCGCTTCGGGCCGCACAAAAACGTGATGCCAGACGTAATAGCGGAGACCGGCTCCCAAATCGATCAGGAAGTGATTCGAACTCTGGTAGCAGGCGCCAAAGTACACGCAGCTGCTCGTGGGCTCGTAGCCGTAGAAGCGAGTGCTCTGCCAGCCGATACCCGCCATCAGATCGGCGCCTACTTTCTTGCTCAGACGCGGCTGGTACACCCCGTTGAAGTCAAACAGGAGGGGGCGGTAGGGCTGGCCGCCAAGCCCGCCGTAGGCGCCCTGACCGGCTCGCCAAGCGGCATCGAAACCGATTCCCAGACGCTTGTGGAAAATGACGTCGGCGCTGATATTTGTGTACAGGCCTCCGTCTTCAGGACAGGTAAAGACAGTGGAAAATGACGCGCCGCACGCTGAGGCCCCGGGAGACACGATAGTGCCGAAGCCCAGCATGGCGTCCCCCTGTTGGGCCGAAGCCAAGCTGGCCAGGGCAAAGAATGTAAAGACGGTCGCAACGAAGACAAACTTTCTCAAGAGAAACCTCCCATGATATATCGTTGATGGCGGTAAGATGCGACCGCCAAACCATTTGGATGCAAGCGCATGAGTGACTTAATCATCATAATTTCAACAGCGCCAGAATTCAATTGACCACACCTGCTCTCATCGGCCTGGCTCGAGCAAACTCCAAGCCGAAGGCAGCAACGGCAGAGTGAAACCCCGCGGGCAGGAAAAAGTTGCGCTGGCGTTCCGCCATAAAATTTCTGTGCACATTTTCTGTGGACATCTGCGCACATCATTTTCTGGATTTTCTGGGCGCATCAGGAGCGCCTGGAGGCACCCCTGCCGCCACCGCGCAGTACGTGGTCCAAGGCAATCGGGCCTCCGCCGAAAAAGATGATCGCAAAGGCCAGGGCAAAGGCTGCGAGGGCGAATTCATATCCAGGACGGTCGGGACGTCCGATGAGTCCGTTGTGCAAGTGCACTTTCCAGATGGCAACAAACAGATCGAGGCAAACGCCCAAGGCGGCGACCCGAGTGAAAAGTCCCACCAGAAGCAGCAATCCGCCGAAAAATTCGGTGAAGGCGGAGACGTAGCCCAACCATGCGGGCAGGCCGAGACTAGCCACCATCTGCGCATGATGGTGCAAGCCTCCGAAAACTTTGCCATAGCCGTGAGCCACCATGATGGCGCCCAAGGCCAGGCGCATGAGCAGAAGCGCGAGCGGCTGCAAGCGGTCGAGATAGTGCAAGCTGTTCCTCCGGCCCGAGGGATCATCTTATCGCAGCCGGGCGGCATGAAGAAGAAGAGGCGAAATGCGAGAAAACAGAAATGCGAGAAAACAATTGCGCGTCCCTGCCCGGTTTTGATAACGTGTCTCCGCCTCCCTTGTGCCCAGAAAAACGATTCGGAATTAACTCGTCAACCTGCGCCTTGCTCACTTTTTGCTTTGTGCTTAGGCAGCCGGATGAAATCTTTGAGTTTTGGAGTTCGCGATGCGTCTTACGATCAATGAAATTGTCCTGCGGAAGTATGCTTGGTTCGCGCTTCTGATGGTAGTTCCCGCGCTCGCCTCGGCGCAGCAGCACAAGCCGAGCACACCGGCTTCACATGCCAGTGCTCCCGCCCATTCGTCGCCCAGTACGCAGCATACAAACACGGCGAGCCATACGAACACGGCGAGTCATGCCAACACGGGGAGCCATACCACGACGTCAAGCCATACGACGACGACCCACGCCACAACTGCAACCCATACGACGACCGCCGGGCACGGGACCACCACGGCTGGACATGGGACCACAACCGCCGGACATGGGACCAGCACTGCCGGACATGGGACCAGCGCGGCCGGACATGGGACCACAACCGCCGGACACGGAACGATGACCGCGGGGCACGGGGCCGCGGCCGGGCATGGAACCGTAGCGGGCGGACGCTCGAACATGGGCCATGCGGCTCCGGGCAGACAAGTTTCCCTCAGGGGCGGCGGCTCGGCGAGCCTTCGTCCCAACGGGCAAATTCGCTCCATCAACCGCAACGGCATGCACATTGAGCACAATCTTCATGGCGGCCGCACGATTGTAAGGGAACGCAACGGGGCCCGCATCGTGAGCACGGGAAGGCATGGAGGCTATGTACAGCGGGCTTACATGACGCGCGGCGGACGTTCCTATTATTCGCGGACGTACTATTATCACGGCGGCTACCGGTCCGGGGTCTATCGCGGCTACTACTGGCACGGTCATCCGTATTACGGTTACTATCACCCGTATTTTTTCCATGCCGGGTATTACGGGTGGGCGTACAACCCGTGGGTAGCGCCGGTTTACTTCGGCTGGGGATGGGGCGGTGCTCCGTGGTACGGATACTACGGCGGGTATTTCGCGCCCTACCCGGTCTATCCCTCGGCCGCGTTCTGGCTCACCGACTATCTGATCTCTGCCAATCTACAGGCAGCCTATGCGGCTCGGGCGGAAGCCAATGCTGAGGCGGCAGCAGCGGCGAACAACTCCGCTCCATCTGACGATCAGGTGGCGGGCAACGGCCAGCCGGCATCTGCGCCGGGTGGCCAGGTAGCGCTCTCGCCGGAGGTCAAGCAAGCCATTGCCGAGCAGGTGAAGGCTCAAATCGCTGCTTCCCAGGCTGAGGCGGGTAAGGCCGGATCGTCGGACGGGGGGCAGGGCGGCGGGCAGCAGGCCGCCAGCGGCGAAGTGCCTCCTGCGCTCGATCCAGCGCGGCGCACGTTCGTGGTCTCCGATGATCTCGCGGTTGTGGCCGATGGTCAGGACTGCGCATTGACGCAGGGAGATGTGATCACCCGGCTCACCGACACTCCCGATGCCGATCAGAAAGTGAATGTGAGCATTGCCAGCAGCAAGAAGACCGATTGCGCCGCGGGCAAAACCGTTGCGGTTTCGGTGGACGATCTGCAGGAAATGCAGAACCACTTCCAGGAGCAGGTTGACGAAGGCATGAAGACGCTGGCTTCCAAACAGGGAACCGGCGGCCTACCGAAGGCGCCGGACACCTCGACGGTCGCCTCCGATGTTCCGCCTCCGCCGCCGGATAAAACTGCCGGCAAAACTCTTGAAGATCAAGACGCAGAAGCCGACAAGACGGAGGCGCAAGTCAAACAAGAGGTTGCATCTCCGGGCGGCGGTTCGCAGTAACTCCGCGGGCGGTTCGCGCCGTGCGGCTCTGAAATGCCAGACGGGCGTCGCCCAATCGGTGGCGCTCGGTGTTTTTGTGAGTCAGGATCCACGAAGAACCCAGCATGGTCGATTCGGCTTGGGCAGATATTTAAAGGAGAATTCGAGCCATGGGCCAGAAGTTGCAGAAGTTAAACAGGCAGAAGTTAAACATAGGGATACCGGCCATTGTCGCCATCGTTTGCGCCACTGTCTTCTCGCTGGCGCGCGCCGACGCGCAAGCCGCACCGGTTTCTCTTCAGGAGCAACTCGCCGCCCAATACAAGCTGGTGAAGATGGGATCCGACACCAGTGGTTATTCGGTGATTTCGGCAGGCACCGTGCTGGCCATTCAAAAGGGCGGAATTTTAGGTGTGCCCTATTCCGACAACGCTATACTCTCGACCAAATATGAAAGTGGAACGGTGCACACTCCGAGCGGCATTCTGTCGAAGGGGATTGGTCTCGGCATGGGGAGATTTGGGAAGACGCAAACTACCCACCTGTTTCAGGTGGGGGACAAGGTTTATGCGTCAAAGATCGAAGTCAATCCCAACAAGGACATTGTGGCGCTGAACATCGTGGCTTGCGACACATGCAACAAAACCGATCCGCCGACTTATAACAAAGCTCAAGTAATCTTCCAGTTTCCCCGAGGAACCCTGGCAAAGGCGAGCGCGGGTGAGGTCGAGGACACGATCGGGCAGCTGCTCTCCATCAGCGATGATACCCAGCAGCAGGATCAAGGCCAGCAGCAGGGAGGTCAGGCTGCGCCGGCAGGGCAGGATCAGCAGGCCGCGCAGCAGCCCGAACCACAGGCCGAACCGCAGACCATTGAGAAGGGACAGACCACCGACCAGGTGCTCGCTGCGCTCGGCAAACCGGACAAAATCGTTAATCTCGGGGCAAAACAGATCTATGTCTATAAGGATCTGAAGGTGACCTTTCTGAACGGCAAAGTTTCAGATGTGCAGTAACCGCCGCGCGGACGTGGCGCAGACAGACGGGCAGTAACAGATGTCCAGTAACCGGGAAGGTCTAAGAGCCTGCGCGCGACTAAACCCTGCCTATACTGCAGTTTGAGCGTGCGACATAGTACCTTCGTACCGTGCCTAGTACTTCAGTTACCGGTGCGCGTGTGACTGCATATCTCCCGCATAACGAATACCTCATATAGCACAGCTCGTACGCTGTACCCCAATATATAGAATTACCTCTCCTTCTCTCATTGGCAAATTCCAGAAAACGGGCAAGAAACCCTAGACAACGCGGAGATTCGCTTCCAGGTGGGGTTCTTAGGGGTTGAGATATGCTCGGAACACCGAAAGCCCCTGGACAGGCAGTCTGCAGGCGGGGCAGTCAGCGAAAGCGAATCCCGCGGGCGGGGAAAGCGGAGCGGGCAATGGACGCGGTGGAAAAGGCAAGAGTAACTATGGCCGACTCGCGAGAAGTAATGAACATTCGCCAGGCGTCGCAATATCTGGGCGTGAGTCCGGACACGCTTTACAAGTACGTGGGCGAGCAAAAGATTCCGGCGTTCAAGCTGGGCAATCGCTGGCGCTTCAAGAAATCGCGGCTGGACCAGTGGATGGAAGAGAAGTCGAGCGAGATGGAACCGCAGGGAAAACGCAAACCGAAGGCGGCGACGAAAGCTGCCGGGTCACAGTAACGAACAAAGCCGGCAGGACGCCGGCGCTACGAATAACTTGAGGGCCGGCGAAACGTCGGCGCTACAAAGGTGGGCACATGTTTGGAATGGGATCGAAGTCCATTGTTGGCCTGGATGTAGGCTCTTCTAGCATCAAGGCGGTCGAGCTGAAGAAGAAGGGTGGGCAGATTGAAGTCGCACACCTCGGCCTGGAGCCGCTGTCCTCCGACATCGTGGTCGATTCGATGATCGTGGACTCGGGCACAGTTTCGAGTGCGATTTCGAAGTTGTTCCTCGACAATCAGATCAAGACCAAGGCCGTGGCCACCGCGGTGAGCGGCCATTCGGTGATCGTGAAAAAGATCTCGCTGCCTTCCATGAGCGATCAGGAATTGGCCGAGACCATCGAGAAGGAAGCGGCGCAGCATATTCCTTTCGATCTGGCCGATGTAAGTCTCGACTACCAGATTTTGTCCGACGAAGTGGGCAGCCCACAAATGGACGTCCTGCTGGTCGCAGTCAAGAAGGACAAGATTTTGAACTACACCAACGTACTCTCGATGTCGGGACGCACTCCCGCTATTGTGGACATCGATGCGTTGGCTCTGCAGAATTGCTACGAATACAACTATCAGCCCGCGCCCAATCAGGTGGTAGCGCTGTTGAACCTGGGCGCCAGCGTCATGAACATCAACATCGTGAAGGGCACGACTCCCTTGTTCCCGCGCGACGTCAGCGTGGGCGGCCATCAGTACACCGATTCGCTGCAGAAGGAACTGGACCTGAGCTTTGACGATGCCGAATCACTGAAGCTGGGGAACAAAGTCGGCACCGTGAGCGAGGACGCGAAACAGCCGATTCTGCAGCAGGTCACCGAGATCATCGTGCTTGAGATTCAGAAGACATTCGATTTCTTCCGGGCCAGCGCGGCCGGTGAGCATATCGAGAAGATCTACCTGGCGGGCGGTTCGTCGAAAGTGCCCGGCCTGGTGGAAGCGTTGCGCCAGGAGTTCTCCATGCCGGTGGAGTTGTTGAACCCCTTCCAGCGGGTCACTCCGCCGGTCGACGGACACGGAGCGGAACTGGTGGAGCAGAATCCCGGCCAGATGGCAGTAGCGGTGGGCTTGGCCCTGAGGAGCTTTGACTCTCTATGATCAAAATCAACCTGCTGGAAAATTCCAAGGGCAAGAATAAGCGCGGCAGCAGCAGTGGTTCGTCGATGCCCACGATGGAAATGGGCGATATGGGCTCGCCTAAACTCAAGATCCTGGCGGTGCTGGTCATCACCGGATTGTTCAACCTGGGCTACTGGTCCCGGCTGGATCATCAGGCGAAAGCCATCGCGGCCCACATGAAAGTGGCGGAGCAGAAGAACCGCGAACTGGGAGACGTGAAGGCGCGCTTCCTCGAGCGGCAGACCCAAGCTGACAACTATAAGCGGCGCGTGGATGTGATCGACGGGCTGCGCTCGAACCAGACGGGGCCGGTCAACCTCCTTGCCATGCTGGGTGAAACGGTCAATAACACCGAAGCGGTTTGGCTTAACAAGATGGACGATGAAGGACCGAGTGTGAACCTGGAAGGAACCGCGCTCAGCACCGACGCGGTTGCCAATCTGATTGCGAACCTGCAAAAGACGGGCTACTTCCGAACCGTTGAGATCAAGGAAACGTATCAGGACGAAGCGATTAAGGATATGCAGGCGTTCCAGTTCACGCTGACTTGCGAGAAGGGAAAGTCGTAAAGGCGGACCTATGGCGATGAATTTTAGCGAAATGTCGGGTATCAAGCAGTGGGCAACGGTGGTGGTCGGGGGGGCGATTGTGACGGGGGCGTTGTACTTCACCCTGTTCAAAAGTCACGATGAAAGCAATGCCACCGCGCAACATGCGCTCGAAGACAAGATTCGGGAAAATAATGAACTCGAGTCCTACCGGCCCAAGTTGAAGCAGATGGAGCAGCAACTGGCCGAACTCAAACAACAACTGGAGATCGAGCAGCGCATCGTGCCCGATGAAAAGCAGGTGGACGGTTTCATCGAAACCATGGGCGCCGAGGCACAAAAGGCGGGCGTGGAACTGCGGCGCTACTCGGCCAAGGATATGAAGTCGCAGCAGTACTACACCGAAGTGCCCTTCGATATGGAACTAGACGGACCGTATTATTCGGCACTGAATTTCTTTGACCGCGTGAGCAAGCTGGAGCGAATTGTCAACATCAGCGGACTGCTGGTGTCGACGACCAAGACTCCAAGCGCCGCGAAAGTGAAGCACACATACCAGTATGCGCCCAACGAGAGCATAGTTGCATCGTTCACGGCGACCACATATTTCAGTCACGATTTGCAACCTTCAGCGGCAGTCGCCGGGAAGAAGCCGGGGGCGAAGTAAATGACTATGAAGCTCACGACAGGAATTCTGGCAATGGCAATGGTGGTTGGCGGGTCTGTGGCCACGAAGGTTGTGGCGCAGGACGCGGATGCCATCGACAACGCGCGCAGCACGGCAAAAGCGCTGCAGCAGACACAGGGCAACGATCCCAACCCGACTCCGGCCGCGGCCGGAGTTCCGGCGAAAGCCAAGCCGGCTCCAGGCGCTCCGGCTGGAGCGATCAAGCCGGCGGCGACGCTCCTCCGCGTTTTCGCGCACCACAACCAACTGCAACACGTGAAGGTGGTTCCCGACGCGGACAGCGTCCAGATCGAGATCAGTTCCAGCCAGTCGGTTACGCCACGGCTGAGCAAATTGAACTCCCCCGACCGGGTTGTCGTGGAACTGCCCGAGACGGTCATGGCTAGCTCGCAGAGCAAGATTTCCGTGGGCAGCGACGGAGTAAAAGGTGTACGCATCGGCATGGACGGAAAGACTCCTCCGACGACCAGCGTCGTGATCGACCTGGAGAAGCCGTTGGCCTACGAGTTGACTCCGGGCTCCGCCGGCAAAGTAATTTTGACTTTGCATTCGCAACCAGCCGCTCCCAGCGAGGCGAAGAATGATCCAGCTCCGCCACTGAAGGTTTCCCATCCCGCACCAGTCCAGGTTTCGAGTCCCGTCCTGGCGGGGAAGGCCGCTACAGCGGCGACGCTGCCGACGGCAACAGCGAAATCGGCCATTCTGGCTCCGAAAGTGGCAGACGTGAAGCCTTCTGCCGCGAAAGCAACGGCCCCGGCCTCCAAGCCGGAGCCCATACTGCAGGCCCAGGTTGAATCACCGGCCAAGATCGCGGCCTCTGCACCTATCGCGGCTTCTGCGCCTAAGGTTGCCGAACCGGCCGCCAACAGCGTCTCTCCCGTAGTAGGCGCTCCGCTATCGGCTTCGGCCAAGAATGCGGTTGAACCCAAGCAGCCCAAGCCGGAGGAGAAGGCGAAACAGAAGAAATGGTCGATGACCGGCAAACGCGATCCATTCTTCAGTCCGGTAGTGCAGCAGAACGGTTCGGGCTGCTCGACCGGGAAAAAGTGCCTGGACATCGGCGCCATCAATCTGCGAGGCGTCGTTAAGTCCGATGCCGGCTTCATCGCGGTCGTGACCAACAGCCTGAACAAAGCTTATTTTCTGCGGGAGAACGACCCGGTGTTCAATGGTTTCGTGGTGAAGATCACGGGCGACTCGGTGGTGTTCAAGGAAACGATCCAGGACAAGGTGGGTAAGTCCTTCACCCGGGAAGTGGTGAAGAGGATCGTCACGCCGGCAGTCTAGGCAGGACGGCGCAACCGGAAACCGGAGCGCCGAAATCAAGTTCTTAAGAAGGACACGCGGGCCCGGCCCGCGAGTTGGGGAGAGCGAAATGCGAAAGCAACAAGTGACAGTGACAATGACAATGTTCGTATCGTTGCTGCTGTTGGTGGTGGCCGCGGCCGCACAGACACCGAGCCAGCTTGATCGAGTCAACGTAGTCCGAGGTACGGACGACATCCGGGTCGAGATGAGCTCCCAGGGCACACTCACCCCGAAGCTCAGCACGCTGGACTCGCCCGTTCGCGTGGTGGTGGATTTGCCGGAGACCGTGATGGCGACCGGACAGACCCGCATCCTTGTGGGGGCGGCTGGGGTTAAGGATGTGCGCATTGGCATGGATGGCCAAACACATCCCACCACACGCATCGTCGTCGACCTCGACAAGGCTTGCGCCTACGAGTTGACGCCGGGTCCGGCAGGCAAGCTGGTCCTTACTCTGCATGCCAACGCCGTCGCCGGAGTTTCCCCCGCGGCAAAGACGGTAGCTGCGCTTCCGGCCAGCCAGAAGACGTCGCCGTTCGCGACGCCAGTGGCCGACACGCAGTCCGTGCCTCGGACGCCGGCATCCGATTCCACGGCAGCGAATTCGGCTTCGCCCAAAGATTTTGTCTTTGTCGAGCCTTCTTACCAGGCCAAGCCCCAGGCGACGACCCAGGCTGAACTGAACAAAGATGAAGCAGCCGACCAGCCCACGGTTCGCGCCCAGGAAGCTGCGGCGCGATTCGCGGATAAGACCGCCGCGGAATTGATTCCGGTAAGCGCTCACGCAGCCCAGTCTCAGAACGCTCCCAACACCATTACTCCGGCGGTCAACCTGGCAGCAGAGCAAAGGGCGCAGGCTGGACAACAACCTGCCGTAACCGGACCGAAGTATACCGGTGAGCCGATCTCGGTGAACCTGAAAGACGTTGACCTGAAGGACTTCTTCCGGCTGATTCACGAAATCAGCGGACTCAATGTGGTGCTCGATCCGAATGTGCACGGTACATTGACGGTAGTGCTCGATGACGTGCCGTGGGACCAGGCGCTCGACATCGTGCTCAAGAACAACGACTTGGCGCGGGAGCTGGAAGGCAACGTCCTGCGTATCGCGACGGTCGAAACTCTGAAGCGCGAAGCCGATTCCCGCCGCGCCCAGGTCGAATCCGAAACCCTGGCCGTCGAAAAGGTCTCGGTTACGCGTTTCCTGAGCTACGCGAAGGCGAAAGACGTGGTTATCACGGTAAAGAAGTTCCTCTCGCAGCGCGGCGATGTGGTGGCCGACGATCGCACCAACGCCGTCATCATCAACGATATTCCAAAGGTAATTCCGACCATCGACCGCCTGCTGACGCAGCTCGACCGCAAGACGCAGGAAGTCGAAATCGAAGCACGCGTGGTGGCCGCGACACGGCAGTTTGCCCGTGATATTGGCACCCAGCTCGGTTTTGGTTTCGGCAACAGCAGCGCCGCACTGGGCGGAAATGCGGCGGCTGGTTCGTCGCCGACGACAGTCGGTCTGCCGACCGGCCAGAGTCCCGCCTACATCACGGTGCCGGGAACCGGCACCGGTACTGGATCTTCCATTCCCCTGTTTTCGAACCTGGGATCGACCGCGCCCTCGAGCGGTTTGACTTTCGTTACCGCTTCCCAAACCGTGCGAATTGACGCTGTCCTCTCCTTGGCTGAGTCGCGCGGCTTGCTGAAAGTCCTCTCCCGTCCGCGGGTGGTTACACAGAACAACATTCTGGCCCTCGTGAAACAGGGAGTGCGCGTGCCGATTGTGACGCAAGCGCAGTTGGGTGGTCCTCCGACCGTAACCTACATTGATGCTTTCCTGCGGTTGACGGTGACTCCGCAGATCACGTCGGAAAACACCATCTTCCTGAACGTCGACGTGGAGAACACCACGCCGAACTTTGCGCAACAAGTGCAGGGTAATCCGGAACTGATCACGCAACAGGCCACCACTCAGGTGTTGGTGACCGATGGCGGCACGGTGGTGATCGGCGGCGTTATCCAGACCCAGAACTCGGTCACCATTGATCAGGTGCCGCTGCTGGGCAACATCCCGATCCTGGGCAACCTGTTCAAGCACACGCAAGTAAACACCAGTAACCAGGAATTGATTTTCTTCATCACGCCGCGAATTATTCAGACCTAGCAGCGAGTTCGAAGATTGAAACCGCCGGCCTGAAGAACCTGTCAGGTCGGCGGTTTTGTGTTTGCAAATAAGTTCTCAGGTTCCGGTGAAGAGCGGGACGGGTGGGGCTGGCGCGCGCCCCGCAAATGGTTCCCAAGCGCGCTGGACAGTTGTTTAAGAGTTGGTTTGTCTCGTCTAAGAACGAAGAACTAAGAACTGAGATCTTCGCCCGTCCTGCTAAACTCAACCCAATGGATTTCGCGGCGCGCCAGAAGAAATTGCGGGACCATCTCTCCACCACCCGGTTCGATGCGTTCCTGATCAGCCATCTTCCCAACATCCAATACCTTTGCGGTTTTACGGGCAGCGCCGGGTTGCTGCTCGTGGAGCAAGCCGGAAGCGTGTTCTTTACCGACGTCCGTTATGACACGCAAGCCCACGAACAGGTGAAGGCGGCGAAGGTGGTGATCGTGCGCCAAGCATTGTTGCCCAGTCTTGGGGAGTGGCTTGGCGCGCGGCGCAAGCGGGCTCGGGGATGGACGATTGCAATCGAGGCCGAGTATTTCACGATTGCCGACAAGAAGCGCCTGATTCGTGTGCGGCCATCGGGTATGACTTTAAAAGATGCGCCCTCCGTCGTCGAACGGATGCGCATGATCAAGGATAGCGACGAGTTGAGTCGAATCCGCGCCGCCGTGGCCCTGGGGGCAAGGCTATTCGACCGGGCACTCGAGGTCTTGCGTCCGGGCATGAAAGAAACCGAGGTGGCCGGCGAGATGGAGCTTGCGGCACGCCGGGGCGGTGCGGAGGAGATGTCATTTCCCACGATCATTGCTTCCGGAGCGAGGTCCGCGCTCCCGCACGGGCGCGCTTCGGAGCAGGCAATTCCTCCAGGCGGATTCGTCGTCTGCGACTTCGGTGTTATACTCGCAGGTTATTGTTCGGACCAGACCCGCACTGTCTGGGTGGGGTCTGTGGCAGATGAGGCCCGCCGGGTTTACGCAGCCGTGCGGCAGGCACAGCAGGCGGCGATTGAGGCCGTCGCACCGGGGATTGGGGTTGGTGAGGTAGACGCCGCAGCGCGTAAGGTATTGCGTAAGGCCGGGTTAGGACGTTATTTCACTCACTCCACCGGACACGGCGTGGGCCTCGAAATTCACGAAGCTCCCAGAGTGGCCGACGGGCAGCGCGAGATTCTGCAACCGGGGATGGTTATCACGATCGAGCCGGGCGTATACTTCCCCGGCAAATGGGGCGTGCGGATCGAGGATATGGTCGTAGTCACCCCCAATGGTTGTGAAGTGTTGACGCCGACGAGCAAGGATTTCTTGGCAGTCTAGTCTTCTGGGCTTCAATTTCGGCCGGGTCCGCTTCTTCGCGCGTTCTGCGTTTTCGGTTCGCGGGTTCGGTGCGCGTTTTGGTTCGCAGTTGATTAGCGAAGGGTCCCACCCCTACACGAATGAATCAAAAAGAGCTGAAAGAACTCATTGAGTTTTTGATTGAGAAGGATATCGCGGAGTTTGAACTGGAGCGCGGCGATGTCAAGGTGCGGATCAAGCGCGCCGGCGAGCATACCGTTGTCCACTCTCACGGGGAGCCACGTTTCTATGCGGTACCTCCGGCGCCAGGGTCAGCTCCCGAAGTAGGTGCCGTGTCCGTAGTGGTCGGCGCGCCCGCCGCACCTGCGCCCCCCGTTGCCCCCGCTGCCGAAGAAGGACTTCACACCGTGAAGTCTCCGATTGTTGGAACGTTCTATGAAGCACCCTCTCCTGGCGCTCCTCCGTTTGTGAAAGCTGGAGACACGGTCGAAGTCGGACAAGTTCTATGTATCGTTGAAGCCATGAAGCTGCTCAACGAGATCGAGTCGGACGTTGCCGGAGAGATCGTCAAAAAGCTGGCGGTCAACGGCCAGCCGATCGAATACGGCCAGGAATTGTTCGTGATAAGGCCGAAGAAGTGAATCTGGCATTTTCTGCTGCGGCGCGCCGAGTCGCGCCTCTTTGTTTTCCTCCAGCAGAACCGTTTCCAACCACCGCGCCGGGAAAGAGTGCAGTAGCAGAGAGCTGACAGCTCAGAGCTGAACTGAATTTCATGTTCAAGAAGATCCTGATCGCCAATCGCGGAGAGATTGCACTGCGCGTGATTTGTGCGTGCAAGGAACTGGGCATCCGCACCGTCGCCATTTACAGTGAAGCGGACCGCAACTCGCTGCCGGTTCGTTTTGCCGATGAAGCCATCTGCATCGGACCGCCGCAGTTGGCGCTCAGCTACTTGAACATTCCCGCGGTCATCAGCGCGGCAGAGATTGCCAATGTGGAAGCAGTGCATCCCGGCTACGGCCTGCTGGCAGAAAATGCGAACTTCGCCGAAGTATGCGAGACCAGCGGCATCAAGTTCATTGGTCCACGGCCCGAAGTCACTCGTCTCATGGGCGAGAAGGAAAAAGCCCGCGCCGCCATGAAGCAAGCAGGAGTACCCATTCTGCCCGGCTCCGATGGCATCATTGCTTCCGACGGCGAAGCAGTGGAGTGGGCGCGCCAGGTCGGCTTCCCGGTGATCGTGAAAGCTTCGGCGGGCGGCGGCGGCCGCGGCATGCGTATCGTCCGCAACGAAGAAGAACTGCCTGCGCTCTTCAAAGCGGCCCAAGCGGAAGCGGCCGGCGCCTTTGGCAACGGCGATCTCTACATGGAGAAGTACGTCGAGCATCCCCGGCACATCGAATTTCAAATCCTGGCCGACGAGCATGGCAATGTGGTGAGCCTAGGCGAACGCGAGTGCTCCATCCAACGGCGCCATCAGAAACTTCTTGAAGAATCTCCCTCGACCCAAGTCACTCCAGAGTTGCGCGACCAAATCGGCGTAGTCTTATGCAAGTCACTGGCGGCGATCGGCTACAGCAATGCCGGCACCATCGAATTTCTGATGGACCAGGACCGGAGGCTTCATTTCATCGAGATGAATACCCGCATCCAGGTCGAACACCCCGTGACAGAAATGGTGACGGACGTCGATCTGGTGAAAAGCCAGATCATGATCGCGGCCGGTGCGCTCATGCGCGACGTGCTGCAGGGACCGATTATCCATCGCGGTCACGCCATCGAGTGCCGGATCAACGCCGAGCATCCGGAGAAATTCACGCCGTCGGCAGGGAAGATCACGGCGTTCCATCCTCCCGGAGGAACCGGGGTGCGCGTGGACACCGCCGCCTACGCCGAGGGCGTGATCCCGCCATATTACGATTCGCTGATTGCGAAGCTGATCGTCCGCGGCAAAGATCGCAGCGAAGCGGTGTCGCGAATGTCGCGGGCGCTGGAGATGTTCATCGTGGAGGGTGTCTTTACCACGATCCCGCTGCACCGAAAGATTCTGGCAGATGAAGACTTCCGGGCGGGGAGGATTGACACCGGATTCATCGAGCGTTTCCTGAAGAAGAATGGTGTGGGCTAGCGGTCTCTGAAGGCTACGGCGCAATTGGTTGGTTGAGTACCGACGATGGGACAGGCGAGAAATGTTTTCGCAGCTTAGAGATTCATCGTCCATGACTGTTGTCGGGCTGCTCCTCGCGGCTGGAGCTGTCGTCTTTGTTGTTTCGCTCCGGCTTGGCTCAGCGAAAACCGGGCGCGAATGGTCGGCTGGGATGGGGGCACTTGGGGTGGCTGCCAAGAGAGGGCGCTCCCTTGTGGCGGAAGGGAGCGATTAAGCAGGGCCGTTCTATGATGCGAATTTCTCTCCTCTACGCCATCGTGGATGCGGTGTTCTTTCCGGCGACCTCAGAACTGGTGGCATTTTCCCGGGAACTTGCCGCGGGCGGATGCACGCTGTTGCAGTACCGCAACAAGTCGGGGAATGCGCGCCGGATGCTGGAGCAAGCCCGGGAACTCAAGCAGCATGGGGGAGATTCCATACGGCTGATCATGAACGACCGCGCGGACATGTGCCTCGCCGCCGACTTCGCCGGAGTCCATGTTGGGCAGCAGGACTTGTCTCCCGAGTCCGTGCGCGGGGTGATTGGGCCGGACCGTTGGATCGGCCTCTCGACCCACAATCCCGAGCAACTGCGGGAGGCCGATCTCAGCTCTGCCGATTACCTTGCTATCGGGCCCATATTCGCCACTTCCAGCAAGGACAATCCCGATCCGGTGGTCGGCCTCAAAGGCCTGCGCCAGGCGCGGCAACTGACGTGTAAACCCCTGGTTGCGATCGGAGGCATCACCCGGGCGAATGCCGCCTCCGTCAGGGAGGCGGGTGCCGATTCGGTGGCGGTGATATCTGATTTGTTACGAGACCCGCGCAAATCAGCAGAGGAATTTTTCCGCGTCTTGAGGTAAAGTCGGTTGACCCCGGTTTGGTTCGGCTGCGAGGGGTGGAATGCCCTCGCGACGGCCGGCGCTACACGTCTGCTGCTGCACGTCCTGGGAGGGTCTCTGAGCACACCGACAACGCACCCGCCAGTCCGCAGCGACTGGGAAATTCATAGTCATCAGGACCAGGAACTGGTGCAGGGGCTGGGCCTCACCAGCGCTACCATGCTGGTGATGGGGTCGATGATCGGCTCGGGCATCTTCATCGTGTCGGCCGAAATTGGCCGCGAGGTCGATTCCCCGGCGTTGCTGATCGGAGCCTGGGCCGTGGCTGGATTCATGACCATCGTAGCCGCTCTTAGCTATGGCGAGTTGGCGGCGATGATGCCCCGCGCCGGTGGACAGTACGTCTATCTGCGCGAAGCGCTGGGGCCGCTCTGGGGCTTTCTTTACGGCTGGACATTATTTCTTGTGATCCAGACGGGAACCATCGCGGCTGTGGGCGTGGCCTTCGGCAAGTTCCTCGGCGTTTTCGTTCCTTCGATTTCTTCGACGCACTGGCTTCTCCATCTTTGGAGAGTTCCGCCGATCCATCTTGGCCCCATGGTGCTCGGCAACATGGATGTGGGGATTAACACCCAGAATCTCGTCGCGATCCTGCTGGTGATTTTCCTCTCGGTGGTGAACATCTTTGGATTGAAAACCGGCGCGGCGATTCAGAACATCTTCACCGCCGCCAAAGTTGCTGCGCTCCTGGGTTTAGCGGTATTCGGTTTCGCACTCGGACGCAACCTGCACGCCATGGCTGCGAACTTTGGCGCAAATTTCTGGCATAATGCCGGACTCAGCGCGCAGCATGCCGTCCAGGTCGGGGTGGGCGGACCGATCGTCATGGTGGGTACGCTGACCATTCTTGCCGTGGCACAGGTCGGCTCGTTGTTTTCCGCCGACGCGTGGAATAACGTGACCTTCACCGCCGGGGAAGTGAAGAATCCCAGCCGCAACCTGCCGCTATCGTTGGCTCTGGGCACAGGCGTGGTGATCGCGCTGTACATCGCCTGCAACTTTATTTATCTGACCGCGCTGCCGCTCGATGGAACCCCAGGCGCAGCAACGATTCTGCAACGGGGCATCAAATACGCTGCGGAAGAACGCGTCGGCACCGCGGTTATGACCCAAATGTTTGGTGCCGTTGGTGGCTTGCTCATGGCTGCGGCCATCATGATTTCAGGCTTTGGCTGCGCCAACGGACTGATTCTCTCCGGCGCGCGCGTCTATTATGCCATGGCGAAAGACGGTCTCTTCTTCCGCAAAGTGGCCAAACTTCATCCCACTTATAAGACGCCCGCGATTTCTCTGATGGTGCAGATGGTTTGGGCGTGCCTGCTCTGCGTCTCCGGCAGCTACGGACAACTTCTGGACTACATCATTTTTGCCGTGCTCTTGTTCTATATCCTGACGATCGCAGGATTGTTCGTCCTGCGGCGCACGCGCCCGGAGGCGAGCCGGCCCTACCGCGCGCTGGGATATCCGGTTTTACCAATCATTTATATTGGGATGGCTTTATTTATCGATGTCGTACTATTACGCTACAAACCGCAGTACACGTGGCCGGGGCTGATTGTGGTGCTGTTGGGAATTCCGGTTTACTATGCCTGGTCGAGGAGGTCGCGTCATGGCAACGCAAGTGAGTCCGCCTAAAAACCAAGGAGAAACGAAACGGATGGCCAATCTGCTGGCAACCAAGCCGCTGAACCTGCTGATGGAAGAGGCCCGCGAAACGGGCGAGCACAGCCTGAAGCGCACGCTCGGAGTTTTCCAACTCACGGCCCTGGGTGTCGGCGCAATAATCGGAGCAGGGATCTTTGTCATGGTGGGACTGGGCGCGCAGTATGCCGGTCCGGGACTGACACTATCGTTCGTTCTATCCGGCTTGGGGTGCGCATTCGCCGGGTTGTGCTATGCCGAGTTCGCGGCCATGATTCCTCTGGCCGGCAGCGCCTACACCTACGCCTACGCGACACTGGGGGAGTTGATCGCTTGGATTATCGGCTGGGACCTGACGCTCGAGTACGCCATGGGCGCCAGCACCGTATCTTCGGGCTGGTCTAACCACTTCATCGAATTGCTGAATATCTTCCATATCAAGATGCCACTCTGGCTGGCCTACGATCACTGGACAGCGCTGAAGACCGCTGAGAATATTGTCGCCCGCCAGATGGCGCAAGCTGCCGACTCATCCCTGATGCCGGGCACGCAAGCTTTCCTCGATAAGGTAAGCGCCATGGTTACTGCGCAGTCTCCCGAATTGTTGCAACGGGCGCATGACCTGCTGGGCGCGCCCCAACTGTTTGGGACCGAGATCGGTTTTAACCTGCCGGCCTTTCTCATCGCACTCGTGATTACGGCGATTCTCGTGGTTGGCATCAAAGAGAGCGCGCGCTTTAACACTGGGATCGTCGTGGTAAAGGTATCGGTCGTACTCTTCGTGATCGCGCTCGGTTCTCACTACGTCAACCGCGGCAACTGGGGCACGGACTGGCACTCCTACGCGCCCCATGGCTTCGCCGGAATCGGGGCGGGCGCTGCCTACATATTCTTTGCCTACATTGGTTTTGATGCGATCTCGACCACGGCGCAGGAAGCCAAGAATCCGCAGCGCGACTTGCCTATTGGCATGATCGCTTCGCTGGCGATCTGTACTGTCTTATATATTGCCGTAGCCGGGGTGCTGACAGGGATGGTGCATTGGCAGCAGATCAACATTGAGGCGCCGGTCGCCGTTGCATTCTTGGACCGCGGGCTCACCACCGCGTCCCAGATCATTACCTTGGGCGCCCTGGCTGGACTGACAAGCGTGATGCTGGTGATGTTACTCGGACAAACGCGTGTGCTTTACGCGATGGCCAATGACGGGTTGCTACCGAAAAAGTTTTTTGCCGCGGTCCATCCCCGGTTTCGGACCCCATGGAAAAACACGATCCTCGTCGGTTTGCTCGCGGCGATCGTGGGCAGTCTCACTCCCATCGATGACATCGGAAAGATGGTTAACATCGGAACGCTGCTGGCCTTCGTCATCGTGTGCATTGCGGTAATGGTGTTGCGTCATACCAATCCCGCCCAGCCGCGGCCATTCCGCACACCCTGGGTGCCACTCGTTCCGGTCCTTGGAATCATTGCAAACGGATACATGATGTACAAACTGGGATGGGTAAACTGGGCGCGATTGATTATCTGGTTAGTGATTGGCCTGGTGGTGTACTTCACCTATAGTCAGAAGCACAGCCGGGTGCAGTCGTTGGCTGCAGGTAATGCGAAGCGTTTACCTTAGTTGCACTTGTTCTTTGCTTGGGGCTCTCCGCACGGCGCGGAGGGCCCTTTTGCTTTATAGTCAGTCCTTGGGAATCAGTCCTACGGCTGCGCATTCCGCCGATTGTCGTACGAAGAGCACTACCAAAGACCAACGACTCAACGACCGCCCCTATGAAAATCGTTACTGCAGCAGAAATGCGTGCCATTGACCGCGCCACCAGTGAACGTTTCGGCGTGCCGTCGCTTACACTGATGGAAAACGCCGGCTCTGCCGTGGCGGAACACGCTTTGTCGCATTACCCCGAAGCGCAGCGCATTGTGGTGTTCTGTGGCAAGGGCAACAACGGCGGCGATGGATTCGTCGCGGCGCGGCATCTGCATGAGCAAGGAAAGACGGTTCAGGTTATTCTGCTGGCCGATCGGGTGGACCTCCGGGGCGATGCGGCGGAGATGTTCGAAAAGTTGCCCATGTCGCCCATTGTCGTCCACTCCGGCGAAGATTTGAAAGGCGAACAGGTACGCCTCGCTTTGCCTTCGGATTTATATCTCGACGCGATTCTCGGCACCGGCTTCAAGCCGCCCATCAGTGGTTTGTATGCCGATGCCATCGCCCTTCTGAATGCCAGTCAGGCGCCCGTCGTTTCAGTCGACATTCCTTCCGGTGCGGATGCTGACACCAAGAATCCGCAGCAGGGAATGGTGGCGCGATCGAATTCGATCGTTACATTCACAGCCCCACGTCCCGCGCATGTCTTCAGTTCGCTCACCGCCGGTACGACTTGCGTTGCCGAAATCGGATCGCCACAAGAGGCGATCGCTTCATCTCTGCAACTCAAGGTGATTACTGCCCGCGATTTCGCGTCGCTGATCAGTCCGCGCCCGGCGGACTCGAACAAAGGAAAGTACGGGCACGTTCTGGTGGTCGGCGGATCACGAGGCAAAGCCGGCTCGGTTGCCATGGCGGGGATGTCCGCGCTGCGTGCCGGAGCGGGCTTGTCCACGGTGGCGACGGCAGAGTCGGCGTTGCCCACGGTAGCCGGATTTCATCCCGAGTTGATGACGGAGCCTCTGGCAGAAACCGTCGAAGGCACGATTGCGGCGAGCGCGGGCCGGCGCCTCGACGCGCTGATCAAAGGGAAGAGCGTCCTGGCGATCGGGCCAGGAATTTCCCAATATCCCGAGACCTCTGAACTGGTACGAACTCTGGTGCGCAAGGTTGAGGTTCCCATCGTTCTCGATGCTGACGGGCTGAACGGGTTCGACGGCCGCGCGCAAGACTTGAGTGAACTGAACGGCAAGAGCCGTCTGCTAGTCATCACCCCGCACCCCGGAGAAATGGCGCGGCTGGTTGGCGGTTCCATCGCCGAAGTTCAGAAAGATCGATTAGGCGTAGCCCGGCGATTTGCGCGCGAGCATGAGTTAATCGTCGTGCTCAAGGGTTACCGGACGCTCGTAGTGGAGCCGAATGGCGAGGCTTGGGTCAACACGACTGGCAATCCTGGGATGTCAACCGGCGGCACGGGAGACATTCTCACCGGCATTACCGCGGCCATGATTGCCCAGCACCCGAACGATGCGCTGCTGGCAGTTATCGCCGCGGTTCATCTGCATGGGCTCGCCGGCGACATAATGGCCGAGAGTATGGGCGAGCATTCCATGGTTGCGACGGACCTGCTGCAAGGTTTGCCAAAGGCCTTCCGGCGCGCGCAGCAAAGCGCGCGAGAAACGTTCGTGTGCTGGGGCGGCTGACGCCCCGCGGCGGCGAACGCCGAGTTTTTCTGAACGGCCTATGGCACGGTTGAAGCTATACCTTACTATTCTGTTCTCCTCATAGCGGGTAGCACCACGGTTTTTCCCGCGGCTGCCGAGCGCCGCGCTGCGTCGAGGATTTCAGTCACCGTGACATTCGTTTCGAGGGACGACAGCTCATCTGGCTTGGCTCCGTCGAGAATCACGGCACGCAAATACGAGAGCTCATTGTCGTAAGGTGCCGGTACGGGCTTCGCCGCAAGTTGCTCTTCGCGGCTGTTCTCTGCGCCGCGCCGCACCCGAATGTCATTCCCCTGAACTGTGATGGCGTATCCCGTCGCGCCGTACACTTCCATGTCCTTACGGCCGAAGGGCCAGTTCCACGATGCCTGCACAATGGCCTGCGCTCTCGGGTACGTCAGGATGATCGTCGCCTCGTCATCCACTCGAGAATAAATTTCTGGTTTCAATTGCTGAGTAACGGCGGTGACCGTTTTTGGTCGTTGCCCGTCCATCAGCCAGGTCATGAGGTCGGCGCCGTAACATCCAAAGTCGAATAGCGCGCCCCCGCCATTCAGTCTTGGGTCGGTCAACCACGCGAGAAATTCCGGTTCGACGCCAATTTCCTTCGGTCCGTTATGGCCGTCATGCACGACCACTTTGCGCACTGCACCGAGGTCTCCTTCATGCACCAGGTCATAGGCGGCGTGATTGCTGCGATACCAGGAAGTTTCGTAATTGACCAGTACCTGAATCTTGCCGGCGTGCGCGGCTTTCTCCATGGCCAGAGCGTCCTCGAGACTGACCGCGAGCGGTTTCTCCATCATGACGGGAACGCCGTGCCGGGCGCAGATTTCCACCACCCGCTTGTGATCGAAGGTATTTGTGTAGACGAGAACGGCCTGCGGGTGAGATTTTTGCAGCATTTCCTCCAGATCGGTAAACAGCACGGAATGATCAAAACCATATCGTGCCGCAGCCTGGGAAAGCAGACCCGCATCCGGCTCCGCGACTCCTACGATCTCAATCTCAGGGCTGTGGCGGGATTGGTTGAGGAATCCGTGCACGTGGCCGTGCACCAGGCCAACTATTCCTACGCGGAGCGGTGGCGGGGCAGGCGAGGCCGAGAACGCAAGTCCGGCGAACAACAACGAGAACGCGATCAGTGAACCAATTCGCATCACGACACCCCTTCGAGAATTCGGTCCGAGAGAATAGGCAAACACACGGTAGTCAGACAGTGTAAATCGGCTGGTCCGGCCAATACCGGAAATCACTCATCCTCGATATTAACTCTGCCCCATGTTAATCAACTAGTTATTGTCCGCTCAGTACCTGGTAGGGCAGGCCATCGATGCGGCCATTGGACGCTCCCAGTGCGGAATCCGGACGAGGGGCTTCGGTAATCTATTACCCGATATCGTCTAGTGCGATAGTCATCAAGTATGACCCATTTCCCCCAACCGCACTCATCGCGGCGCGCGGCCCGGGTCCAGCTCGGAGACTCGGTCCTGGCTGCGATTCGTCTCGAGGACGGCCGGCGCACAAAAGCCAAACTCCAATCGATTTCCGTGACCGGCGGCCTGCTCGAAATGTCCCATTCTCTGGGACAAGGCGACTTCGTCGAAGTAGCTTTTCAAACGCAGGCGGGCCTGGTGCACGGCATGGCGGAAGTTCTCACCCCGATGCGTAAGATGCCCGAGGGCGTGCTGCAGCCGTTCCGCTTTGTCGCCCTTGAAGATGATGACCATCGTCGCTTGCGGACCTCGCTCGAGCACGTCGCGGATCGGAATTTGCTGGGCCTGAAATCCGGCGCATTTTGCAGGTATTGACGATGGGTGCTGAGGTTCGCCGGTTCTAGGGCAAGAGCACTCTCGCTATACTGGACAGGTGAACGGCCAGAGCAAGGCGAAAACAGATCTGCGGGAGATCACTACGCACTCGGCGGACGAAACCATCGCCTTCGGCCGCACGCTGACAGAGTTGCTCACGCCTCCGAAGTTAGTGCTGCTGCGCGGCGATCTCGGCGCCGGCAAAACCACGCTGGTCAAGGGAATCGCCGCCGCTTTTGAGGCCGCAGCGGAGGAAGACGTCACCAGCCCCACCTTCACTCTGGTGCACGAATATCGCGGATCTCAAGTCAACCTCTACCACATCGATCTGTACCGCATCGACACGCCGCGCGAATTTGAAACGCTTGGCCTGAATGATTTGCGTTCCGATAACAGCATTCTGCTCATCGAGTGGGGAGAGAAGTTTCCACATCTGCGGCGAGAGTGCGATATCGAGATTTCTTTGGAGCGTCAAAGCGAGCGGGAAAGGAAGATCAGAATCAGGAGCTAGAGCATGAATGGCACCCCGTGGTTGCGCTTGTCGCGATGTATTTGCGATGTACGACCGCACCAACTGGATGATCTCTTAGCGGATTCAAAGGGCCGGGTTTTTCGCCAATGGGGGAGGTTCGTGGTCCAGCACCGCCCCCGGCTGTTATTCTTTCTCCTTTGTAAGGAGCGTACATGTCCTCTGACTTGCAGGGTCGTAATGCCGTTGTCTTCGGAGTCGCCAACAAGCGCTCGATCGCGTGGTCCATTGCCCAGGGCTTGCACGCCGCCGGCATGAAGCTGGCCATCACCTACCAGAACGAGCGCCTGGAGCAGGAAGCGAAGGACCTGATTCTGTCCCTGCCCGGGGCCGAAGCCTACATGTGCGATGTTTCCAAGGACGAGGAAATCGACCGTCTTTTCAGCACGCTGAGAGAGCGCCACGGAAAGCTGCATGCACTGGTGCACTCCGTGGCCTACGCTCCGGCCGACGAACTGAAGGGAGACTTCATCAACACTACGCGCGAGGGCTTTCGCGTGGCGCTGGATGTAAGCGTGTACTCGCTGGTTGCGGTCGTGCGAGCTGGCGCCCCGTTAATGGAAGATGGCGGCTCGATCATAACCATGACTTATTATGCGTCGGAGAAGGTCGTGCCGCGCTACAACGTGATGGCTGTGGCGAAGGCCGGCCTGGAATGCTCGGTTCGTTATCTTGCCTACGAACTGGGGAAGAAAAGGATTAGGGTGAACGCCATTTCTGCCGGTCCCATCAAGACTCTGGCAGCGCGCGGCATTGCCGGCTTCGGCGACATGCTTAAGGGACACGAGGAACGCGCTCCACTGGGTCGCCGGGTGGAAGTCGAAGAAGTGGGAAGCACTGGAGTTTTTCTCGCCTCCGACGCCAGCAGCGGAATTACGGGCGAAGTGATTTACGTCGATTGCGGCTACAACATCATGGGGTTTTGAGACCAGTTCTAAGTTCTTGGTTCTAAGTTCTGTATCCTCAAACCGATATCTGGGGAGACAATCCCGGGGGAACAATTCAAGCCGTGCGCAAGAAGCATCTTACATTCGCCCTCTTCGCCGCCGCCATGCTTTTCTCGATGGTTCGGGAATGGAGCGCTCCGGTCTTTTGCCCACGAGCCAACTTCCCGCTTTCCCCTCCCGCGGCCCCCTTCGGCCCATAGGCTCCTTGCCTGCGCCCAGTCAGCGATCGGGAACGGCCGGGTTGCCTACGCCGGGGAATCAAATCCGGCGGGCAGGAAGCTTAACTACTTTTCGTCGTAAAAATCAGGCGTGAGATGCTGCTAAACAGCGAAGCGGGGGCGAGGATTGCAGCCGGGACATTCAGTGCGCGAGGTGGTATTCAAGGAAGGAATAAAACACTTGTGCGACATATTGTCTTGCACCGAGAGGGTGATTCGCTTCCCAGTTCTACAGCCCGGCGGGCGAGTACGACCTTTTCACGCAGGTCTCCAAACCCCCGTATTGATGGGTATTCGAAATAACGAATCCGCGATTCATACCCCCGGCTGACAAATCGCTTGGACTGCTATGGCTTGGGATAGACGGATTCGAAGGTGTGCCAACTGGGTAGCTTCCGTCACTGGATCTGGATCACACTGCCAGGGGCGTTCACTCTGATTTCCGTCGTGCGGGTGACCACGTTTCGCGCGAACTCGTAGATTGATTTGGCGTGTGGGGAGTTTTCGCCTTCCAGCACTATGGGTGTGCCGCCGTCGCCAGACTTGCGGACTTCGGGGTCAAGTGCGATATTGCCCAGGAACGGCACGTTGAATTTGTGCGCCATTTTTTCGGCGCCGCCGCGGGAGAAGATGTCCACTTCGTGCTGGCAGTGCGGGCAGGTGAAATAGCTCATGTTCTCGACCACGCCCACGATGTCCACTTTCATCTGGCGGAACATTTCGACGGCCTTGCGCGCGTCCTGCAGGGAAACGTCGGAGGGAGTCGAGACCACCACTGCGCCCGTCAGCGGTACGGTCTGGATCAGCGACAACGCGATGTCGCCAGTGCCCGGCGGCAGATCGACGATGAGATAGTCGAGTTTTCCCCACTCCACCAGGCCCAGAAATTGGCGGATGATCTGATGCAGCATGGGGCCGCGCCAGATGATGGGCTTATCGCCGGGATTGAGGAATCCGACGGAGATTACTTTCAGGCCGTAGGCTTGCAGCGGCTCAATGCGGTTCTCGCCAACCATGCGCGGCTGGTCGTTGACCCCCAACATGAGCGGGACATTGGGACCATACACGTCTGCATCGAGCAGGCCGACTTTGTGTCCCATCTTGACCAGAGCCACGGCCAGGTTCACCGACAGCGTGGTCTTGCCCACGCCTCCCTTCCCCGACCCAACGGCGATGATGGCGTCCACTCCCGGCAGCGGCTGCGGGCCTTGCTGCGCGGGACCTTGTCCCTGCTGATGCGGCATATGTGCGTTCAAAGAATCACACTCCAGAGAAGAATGACGAAGAATGAAGGAGAACTGTTCTCGATTATACAGGCGGGTGGTGGTACTGCGGGGTGCGAGAGCCTCGCTGCTGAGTATGGCGCGCGTCCCCTTCTTGATCAATCTAGGGTTGGCGCCAGTCGGTCTTTTGGACCGACTGGCGTTGTGAGGGGATTCGTGACTCGGGGGTTATCATTCCCCGGACCCGAAGGTCCTCATTCGCGGAGGCGGAGATAGGGAAAGCCGCCGGATGGGGAGCGAGTAAGCTCGGCCAAATCTACACGACTCATGATTGAGGCTCGCCATTTGTACAGCCTGGGCATCGGTCTGATCGACCCACACCGAATCGCCTCCATATTGATCGCCGCGCCCACGCTTCCGGGGACAAGAGATAAGCGACTCCGCCAGGTCGCCGAAAATCTCGGCGTTCATATCTGCTTGCCCTGATTGCCATCGGCCGAACCTAGCGTCGGCCGAACCTAGCGATGGAGTGCCAGCGTCTTGAGCACGACCATGGGAGGCGCCAGGCCCATGGTGAGCAGGGGGAACAGCTAGTGGAAGGTAATTGTGAACGCGAAGTGCAGGCGGTGAACCAAGAGGGCACTATCCAATGAAAACCTCAACCACTCACGGCGGGCTGAAAGCCGCGCCCTTTCAAGACCGAGCCGCATGGTCGGTCACGATTTGCGAGCTTTACGCCGGCGTTCCCATTCGGAGCGCCGGATCTCGCGGCGCCGTCCAGCGTCGTCGTAGCGGCGATGTTGGTCATCCGTCTCGGGAATAACCGGCGGAACTTTCAGGTGCTTTCCAGCGCCGTCGATGGCCACAAACGACAGGTAGGCGGAGGCCACGTGTTCGGCGGTGTCGGCAAGATAATTTTCCACGTAGACTTTCACCCCCACCTCCATCGAAGTTTGGAAGACACGGTTGACCGAGGAGCGAAGAATGATGAGATCTCCAACCCGAACCGGGACCAGGAAGTCGATGTGATCAACCGAGGCGGTCACAACGTAGTTGCGCGAGTGACGATGCGCGGCCATGGCGCCGGCGAGATCGATCCAGTGCATTAGCCGTCCGCCGAGCAGCGCGGCGAGCGGGTTGGCGTCATTCGGCAGCACGATTTCGGCCATTTCGGACTGCGAATCCCGCACTGGGCGGGGCGTCAGCGTAACGTCGGTCATGGGTGTCGTCCTTCGTGGCAAAGCCGCTTGAAACCTTTGCTTTTAGGGTTTCTTTTTCAAGTAGGACTCCAGGAAACATTCCGCCATCTTCTGGATGCGCGCGTCGTTGTGTCGCCGCAGCCAGATCGCCCGCGACAGGTCGAATTCCAGATCGCCATGCTCGACCGGTCGATGATCTCGCTCGCAAACATAGCCTAGGAGAAGGATGCGGATAGTCGCGGCGGTGTCTCGGAGCGGGATCGTTGCCGAATCGCGCGGCGCGGAAACCGCGAATCGCACTGCATCCCACCGGCGCTCCGGTGGCGACCAGCTGCAACCGCCGGCGTATCCTAGGTTGCAGAATGTTTCCAGAACATCTTGCGTCGGAAGGTCGCCTTCATGGCCGGGGGCCGTGCAATGACCGCTCCATCCTAATCCCAGAGGAAGCCTCGCAGGATGCGGCCAGCTAGCATTTTCCAGTTTCGCCACCGGCATGAAATAGGGGCAGGCCAATTGGCTCGTCTCCCATTCAGAAATTGTTGGGACTGGTAATTGTAATCAGTTGGAGGAGGTCTGGCCAGTTCGGCCACCTAGGTTACAAGTCCCTGGCTGCGGGCTTCGCGCCAAGCCGAGCTCTTCGCGGGCTTTTCCGGTCACCGTGTCGATCCGCGCGAGATTCCCTTCGACTGCGCTGCCCGGGGCTGATTGTAGTAATCTCCTCTGCAGAGGTAGGCTCGACTCTATGGATCGTATCGCTACACTCAACGAAATCCTGACGGAAAATCCCAAAGACGCTTTCGCGCGTTACGGGCTCGCGATGGAGTATTCCAAGCAGGGCGATTTCGACCGCGCGCTGGCGGAATTCTCGATTCTGCTGGAAGGACATCCGGAATACACCGCAGGATATTTCATGGCGGCGCAAACGCTGGTGCGGGCTGAACGAGTCGAAGACGCAAAGAAGATGCTGCAGGACGGCATTGCCTCGGCGCGGCGTACCGGCAATCTGCATGCGCAATCGGAAATGGAAGCCATGCTTGCGGAATTGGGGTAATCGGCATTGCGATTCGGCAGGAAGTTATTGCAGGGCGCTATTTCGCCATCCTGCCCATCACCCACTCCACCATCCCCGGGAACAGTTGATAGAGCTTCACGGGCAAATGCATGGTCCAGGGGACAATCACCTCACGTTTGTGCTTCAGGTATCCGCGCAGGGTGGCGCGGGCCACCCGTTCGGCGCCGATGCCGCGAAGCGAACTCGGGCGTACCTTCTTTAGTTCGCTTCCGCGAACAGCGTTTTCACTGAAGGCTGTACGCACATAGCCGGGACAAACGGTGAGCACGTGAATCCCGTCTTTTTTCAGTTCGACGCCTGCTGCCTTGCCCATGGCGTTCAGCGCGAACTTGGTGGCGCTGTAGGCGGCGTGAAACGGTAGAGGAATGTGGCCGGCGACGCTGGAAATATTGATGATCGTGCCGCCGCCTTGCTGGCGCATGACCGGGATCACTGCCTGCATGGCCGAGAGGGCGCCAAAAAAATTGGTTTCGAACATAGCGTGGCACGCCGCCATGTCTAGTTCCGCGACGGAATCGATCAGGCCGTGTCCGGCGTTACTGATCCACACATCGACGCGCTTAAAGTGATGCAGGGTCAGGCCTAAAACGCGATCGATCTCCTCCGCATGCCGGACATCGCAGGAAAGAGCGACCGTGCGTTCCGGGCACCCGATCCGCAGGCGCGCCGCCTCGGCTCGGCCGGCATCGCGCGAGAGCAGAACCACGCTGGCCCCTTGCCCGGCAAAAAGTTTTGCGATGGCCTCGCCGATGCCCATGGAAGCGCCCGTGATCACAACCACTTTCCCTGCAAGTTCCATGTTCGGGTTGTATTCTCCGCCACCCGGCAAGTCAAGGCGACGGCAGGTAAGCCGGAGAGGCAATGCCGGAGCAACGGTGTTGGAGAAGCCATGGCGTACAATCGGACCGCTCGCGCCGCTGTGCGCGCACTGCTATTGGAGACTTCGTGGTCATGCTTCCCCTGTTCCCGCTTGACGTCGTACTGTTGCCCGGCGCTCCCCTGCCTTTGCATATTTTCGAGCCGCGGTATAAAGAGATGATTGGCGAGTGTCGGGCAAACCATGCGCCCTTTGGGGTAGTGCGCACCGTGGAGAGCGGCGTCGCAGAAGTTGGATGCACCGCGGAGATTGTCAGCGTTACGAAACAGTATCCCGACGGGCGTCTCGATCTGGTTGCGGAGGGACGCAAGCGCTTCGCCGTGCTCGAACTGAACCGGGAGCGCACTTTCTTGCAGGCGGACGTATTGCTGGTGCCGGATGAAATCGAACTGGGCACTCCGCCCCCGGAGGCCAGAGCGAGGGCGATTCAGCTTCACTTGGAGATTCTGTCGCTGGCCGGGGCGGTGCAGGATCTTTCCGCCGCCAGTCCGGGGGCGCTTTCTTATTATCTGGCGGGCTCTCTGCCGCTCGATCTGGACTTCAAACAGAAACTGCTCACGATGCGAACCGAAAGTGAGCGTATCCAGGCGGTCGCAGCTTATCTGGGAAGCATTGTTCCCAACCTCCGTCGAGCGGCCCGGGCGCGCGAAAAGGCTGGAGGAAATGGGCATGCTGGCTAAGGGTGCGGGTAAGTCTTGTGTCTTCGGTGTCAGCTCCTGGGCGGCCGGGTGGGGGCCGAACGCGCGCGGATCACGGCGCGTATAATCTTGGAAAGTTTGATTGTGGGGGTTGCCTTCATGAGTAGTCTTCCGCGCACCCTGGGTGAGCTGCGCCGCAGCATTTTCTCCGAGGAACGTTTACGCACCCGCCGCGTTAAGGACGAACTTCGCGAGAACCTGACGGCCCGATTGCGTGCAGGCGGCGACGCTCCAGTGTTTCCGGGCATTGTCGGATACGATGACACGGTGGTACCGCAGATCATCAACGCGATTCTTTCGCGCCATAATTTCATTTTGCTCGGGCTTCGCGGCCAGGCGAAGAGCCGCATCCTGCGGGCGTTGACGACTCTGCTCGATCCTCATATGCCGTATCTCTCGGGCTGCGAAGTTCACGATAACCCTTACGCTCCGATCTGCCGGCGCTGCCGCGAAGAACTGGCACGTCTGAGCGAGGATTCGCCGATCGCTTATCTAGCGCCCGACGAGCGCTACGTAGAGAAGCTGGCTACCCCGGATGTAACCATCGCCGATTTGATTGGCGACATCGATCCCATCAAGGCGGCCCGTGGTGGTCATGAACTATCGAGCGAATTGACGGTTCACTACGGCTTGCTGCCCCGCGCCAATCGCGGCATCTTCGCGATCAACGAACTCCCCGATCTGGCGGGAAAGATCCAGGTGGGATTGTTCAACATCATGCAGGAAGGCGATGTGCAGATTAAGGGATATCCGATCCGGCTGCCGCTCGATGTCGCGCTGGTGTTCAGCGCGAATCCGGAGGATTACACGGCGCGCGGCAAAATCATTACCCCGCTGAAAGATCGCATGGGATCGGAAATCCGCACGCACTATCCCGCGACCGTCGAGGAAGGCATTGCGATCACGGCGCAGGAGGCCTGGACGCACCGCAACGGGCATCCTCTGCATCTGCCGAACTATGTGCAGGAGGTGATCGAGCGTGTAGCCTTCGCCGCCCGCGAGGACAAGAAGATCGATAAGCGCTCCGGCGTCAGTCAGCGGCTTCCGATCTCGGCGATGGAGAACGTCGTTTCAAACGCGGAGCGACGCGCGATTCGCAACGACGAAAAAGTGGTTGTGCCTCGCATCAGCGACGTGTACGCCGCTTTGCCGGCGATTACCGGCAAGCTTGAGCTGGAATACGAAGGCGAAATGAAGGGCGCGGACTTCGTGGGGCGCGAGTTGATTCGCGCCGCGATTGCGAAGACGTACGACGAGTATTACACGGGCTCGAATGTGCAGCAGATCGTGCAATGGTTCGACCTGGGCGGAGAGATTCAGTTGTCGGATTCGGTGCCGGCGGTGGAAGCTCTGGAAAAATTGAAAGGAATCCAAGGACTGGTGGACAAGCTCGGACCACTCGGGGTTTCGCAGAAAGAGAGTCCCGAGCAGCAGGTATCGGCGGCAGAGTTCATTCTCGAAGGGCTGCATGCGCACAAGCGCATCGGCCGGAGCGAGGAGCGTGTGTTCAAGGCCGGAGAGAAGAAACCGGAAGCGGCGCGGGAAAAGTCGTTCGAGCCGGATGAGCGGCCGTACCGACAGAGAAGGCAGTTTAACTAGGGGCTTCCGGCTTCCTCATTCCGGGTTGGGGGCTTCTGAGGAAGGCGCCGCGGCACGACACAGTCATAGTCCACGGGTGGCCACCGAAAGCCGAGCGCCGGAAGCCGGCAGCCGATTTTATGAAACGCATTCGTTACTCCAAATACGTGCCTGACCCCGCGGGCGAGATGAGCATGGAGGACCTGCTGGGCGCGCTCTCGGATTACCTGCTGCAGAGCGGGTTTCAAGAATCCATGTGGTACGAACTGCCCGAAGGCGAGCAGACGCTGGACGAACTCAAGCGGGCCATGGAGCAGGCGCTGCTCAATGGCGAAATGTTTGATGAGAACCTGCGCCAGCAGATCGAGCAGATGCAGATGGAAGGGCAACTCGACGAACTGATCGAGAAGCTGATCGAGCGCATGCAGCAGGAAGATTACATCTCGATCGATCGTCCCTATGAGGCCCAGCCGCACGACCCGGCGCGGCGGTCGAGCGGGGGCGGGCAGACTGGCGAAGCGCAGCGGGCCAAGTTTGAGATTACCGACAAGAGTCTCGACTTCCTGGGATTCAAATCACTGCGTAACCTGCTGGGGTCGCTGGGTAAATCGAGCTT
>Ga0209624_10000595_pt1 | contig 31674 bp, 24 predicted proteins | sample JacPinW_OM2H0_O1_FD_188565 | JGI IMG/M metagenome (GOLD analysis project Ga0209624, IMG submission 188565) | Forest soil microbial communities from Algoma, Ontario, Canada - Jack Pine, Ontario site 1_JW_OM2H0_O1 (SPAdes) (version 2) | ecosystem: Environmental > Terrestrial > Soil > Boreal...
CCACCGGGCCGGCCTTCTGAGTCGTCGCAGCTCGGCGATTTGCACACATCGCGGGGATGTGGACGATCATTGCACCTCGCCGTCGGTGAACGCTGAATGCAATTGCGCACGCCATTCGTTTAGCCGAACACCGAAGCGCTGCGCAAGTCGGGAACTGGAGAGCACAGAATAGGCGGGGCGGCGAGCCGGCGTAGGGTACTGCGCAGTTGTGATGGGGCTAAGTCGTTTCGCCACGAGCGATCGACCTTCCGTCGCTGCCCTAAGCCAAGAAACATTTGCGGGCACGTGCGAAGCTTCCTCCAGTATCGCGACAGCGAAATCATGCCAGTTGGTGACCCCATCCGCCGTCATGTGGTAGACCTCGCCAGTTGCGGGCAGAGACAGCGCGCCTTCTCGATCAGCCATGAGCCTCGCAAGGACCGAGGCCGTTCCCCGTGCGATGTCCCGGCACCAGGTCGGCGCTCCGAATTGATCGTCGACGATTCTTAGCTCTTCGCGCTGCGATGCCAGACGCAAGATCGTGAGCAGAAAATTTCGGCCGCGAGTCCCATAGACCCAGGCCGTGCGAATTATCAGGTGAGGCAATCCGACGTCCTGAATCGCCTGCTCACCTGCAAGCTTTGTCTTGCCGTACACACTGAGGGGATTTGGTGGATCGCTCTCCTCGTAGGGAGAGTGTTTCGATCCGTCGAACACATAGTCGGTCGAATAATGGACCAGGCCCGCACCAATCTTCTTCGCCTCCCGGGCTATCCACGCGGGCGCGTCGGCATTGATGGCTTGGGCGACGGCTTCTTGCTTCTCGGCCTGATCAACGGCTGTATACGCGGCAGCATTGACGATCAAAGTTGGGCGGATCTCTTGAATCGTTCGTCGAATGTCGTCGGGTTTGGAAAGGTCCAACTGTTGACGGTCGAGCGCGATAACCTCCCCTAAGGGAGGAAGCACGATGGCAAGCTCGGTGCCGATTTGGCCATTTGCGCCCGTCAGCAGGATCCTGGGCTTCATTGCGCTGGATATCGCGGCAGAAACTCGCGACGGGCTTCGGCGAGCGTCGGATGTCGAGCGTCCTTTTCAGACACCAGGGGATTTTCAACGCCCCAGGAGATGTGCAAACCAGGGTCGTTCCATGCGATACCGTGCTCATCGGCGGAATCGTAAACATCGCCGCACTTATAGAGGAACTGGACTGAGTCGGTGAGCGCTAGAAATCCGTGTGCGAATCCGCCGGGGATATAAATTTGGTTATGCTCTCTGGCGGACAGAAGCACGCTGGTCCATTTCCCGAAATATGGAGAGCCGAGACGAATATCAACTGCGACGTCCAGCGCTGCTCCTTCGACGACGCGGCACAATTTCGACTGAGGATGGTGCAACTGATAGTGAAGCCCGCGCAGTGTGCCTTTTGCCGAACACGAGTGATTGTCCTGAACGAATGAGTCTGTGATCCCCAACTCGGCAAATTTGTGGCGTTGATATGTCTCGAGGAAAAATCCCCGAGCATCGGAGATTACCTTCGGGCGGAGCTCGAAAACGCCCGGCAGAGAAGTCTCCAATCGTTCCAAGAAAGCAGTTCCTTATCTGCTCAGAGAGCTCTCGTGAAAGAGCTCGCGAGTCGGTTAGGTCGCCTTGCCGTAGAGCTTAGCTTCGCGTTTGCCATTTGGGCCCGGGTACGTGTATCGCGTCCTGAATCTCCCGGCCCGCAACTATAGCATTTCAACATGGCAGCGTCCTGAGATAGCGATCGAACCGTCGGCACTATGGAATCACTCCTAGTAGGTCGAGGCTTGGACACGGAAGACGCAAGACTGCTTCATAGTCAGATTTCATTCGGAATTCCACAATTACCTGCGAGGCCGTCAAGCGCACTAACCAATGACGGCCACAGATCACATTACGGTTCGCAAATTAATGAGGCGATTTCGGTCCGGATTGAGTGATAGCGTGGAGAGAGGAGTCGCGGTTTTCGTAGTACTTTTCATAGTAGGTGCGATACTCGCCCCCGCGGATTCCCGCCATCCAATCAGCATTTTTCCTATACCAGTCGATGGTCTCGCACAAGCCTTGATCGAGAGAAATCGCGGGCTTCCAGCCGAGTTCGCGCTTGATCTTCTCGCAATTCAGAGCGTACCTACGATCGTGGCCCGGGCGATCCTGCACGTACGAGAGCAAAATCTCCGGCTTTCCGATCACGCGAAGCAAGCGCTTTGCCATCGAAACGTTTTCCTTGATGTCGACGCCGCCAAGGTTGTAGACCTCGCCGATGCGCCCGCGCTCAAGGACCTCCAAGATGCCGCGGCAATTGTCGTCGACATGAAGCCAATCGCGCTGCTGCTTCCCGTCCCCATAGAGGGGAAGTGGCTTGTCGTCCAGGGCATTGGTGATCATCAGCGGCAAGAACTTTTCTGGAAATTGATTGGGTCCGTAGTTGTTCGAAGAGCGGGTGATCAACGCGGGGAATCCATACGTTCGCACGTATGAAAGAACCAGAAGATCCGAACCGGCCTTGGAGGAGGAATAGGGACTGCTTGGCCGCAGAGGAGAGTTTTCGTCGGCGAAATCTCCCGGATCCAGATCACCGTAAACCTCATCGGTTGAAATATGAACGAAGCGTTTGACGTTCAGGTCCCGCGCCACCTGCAACAAGACAAAGGTCCCCTTCACGTTCGTTTCAATAGCGGCCGCGGGCTCGTAGATGCTCCGGTCAACATGGGACTCGGCCGCGAAATGCACAACCGCGTCGCAACCGGCCATGGCCTCTGCGACCGGGGCCGGGTCGCAGATATCTCCTTTGACGAAACGATACCCGGGTTTGGCAGCGACGGAATCGAGGTTCGCAAGGTTACCCGCGTAGGTCAGGTTGTCGTAATTGACGACTTCATAGCCTTTATCGAGACCAAGAACATGACGGATAAAGCTAGAACCAATGAAGCCGGCACCACCAGTCACAAAGACCTTCATCGGGTCACTTCCTTACGATCAGCACCGACCGAAGCGGTCATCTTGTTGGCACCTGTTTGTGCCACGAAATTATTGGCGCGTAGCAGAGACTCAAATTGCCCAGCATCGGTCCACCAGCCATCGAGCACCTCATAGGTGAGCTTGTTTTCCTCGATGTAGAAGTTGTTTACGTCAGTAATCTCCAGCTCGCCGCGACCCGAAGGTTTCAGGCGGCGAATCTTTTGAAAGACTGTCGCGTCGTAGAGATAGATCCCGATGACGGCGAACTTGGATTTTGGGTTCCTGGGCTTCTCTTCAATACCGATCACGTGATTCCCGCGAATCTCGGCTACGCCGAATCTGTGAGCATCGGTGACTTCCTTGAGTAGGATCTTGGCGCCCTCCTTTTGCGCTTTGAAATTCTCGACTGCCTGGCAGACATTGTTCTCGATGATGTTGTCCCCAAGTATGACGCAGACCGATTCGCCCCCCGCGAAGTACTCTGCCAAGCCGAGTGCCTCGGCAATACCTCCTTCGCCGTCCTGATAGGTGTAATTCAGATGTCTCAACCCGAAATCGCGGCCATTGCCCAGCAGCCTTAGGAACTCTCCAGCGTTCTTTCCGCCCGTTACGAGAAGTATCTCCTCAATTCCTGCGTTGACTAGCGTCTGGATGGGGTAGTGCACCATGGGCTTGTCATAAATGGGCAGAAGGTGTTTGTTCGTGACTCGCGTAAGAGGGTTCAAACGGCTGCCCGTCCCCCCCGCCAGGACAACGCCTTTCATGTGTGGGTCGGCCTCCTAGATTTTGATCCAGCCGCTTCGATCTTCGCGCCAATCCAACCTTACTTTCACACCTTCAGGAATTTTCGTAGGCGGACCGTAGCGACCGCAAGAGCAACTTCAAGCATAACATTCTCCTCGTCAGAAGGAGTTCTGCCCGCGTGTCCCAGCGGTGCGTTTTAGCCCCACGATTATGTCACCCGTTAAGGGTACGGAAGGAACGAAGTGAGTCGGCGACAGTGGGAGTGTCTTATTGAATTCCCCAGGAGGGTTCGTTACTTAACGGCCACCCACGAGGATCTAAACGAAATATGCGACCGTGATTGGAGAAAAGGACTCGAGGAAGACTGCCGAGAGTGCCAAGAGGAGTGTGGAGGGACGGGAAGTCGTTCAACTGTGTGACGTGGTTGCATGGACCACGACGCTACCAAAGGCAGATGTTGTCCGCCGACGACCTTCAGTTCGGCTTCAGGCCGTATACATCGAGTTCGCCTGAAATACTGGTCGAGCCATAAACGCCACCGGTGTTGTTGCCACGGGTTCCGACGTACACCTTCCCGTTAGCTACGGTGGGAACCGTGAACTTTACAGCATTGCCGGCGGCATCGGTCGGGACGATTGAACTGTTCCACAAATCCGTGGATAGTGTCGTGGCATCGTATGCATGCAGAATAGCTGGGCCGCAAGCTGGAGAGTACGGCGTGCAGTAATAGCTGCTGTCTACAGTCCAGACGATTCCGTTGGTTGAGCCGGTAGAAGAAACGGACGGCGAAGCTCCAGGGAACCCATAACTAGTTGAAGACTGTAACACGGCGGATGTGTTGAACAGATTTGTGGCGCTGTTGAAGGTGTAGGAGACGAGAGGGCTGTTGATGGGAGCGAGGTAGAAGTTGTTGTCCCAAAAGGCACCGGTGGCGAAGCTCCCATTGCCAATATTGAAGTACTGCCGGGCGTTCGAGTCTCCCAGCCCACCCATGTTGTCGCCATTCAAGAGGTAGATGGCGCCATCCTTTCCGCCACCAATGACGAGATGCTTCAAGTTGCCCGATGCCAGAGTTAGAACCACTGCAGCACCACCTGAGCCGAAGTCATGGTCATCCGCGTTGTCGGTAGCCTGATCAGATGGGGTGAAAAACGAGGAAACGGTCAAGTTGCTCGACAACTGAAGGAAAGAATCTCCGTAGTCGTTCCCCCCACTTGTCACGTCGAAATTGCCGTTGCCTGTAATAAGGTAGAGGTTGTTGTCGGCATCAGCTGCGGGTGCGCCGCCGCCCATCCAGATGCCGCCATACTCCACGTCGGGAGTCACATTCAGGACACTTGTAACGGCCAAAGTTGAAGCGTTAAACCCCGTCACCCAGCCGTAGAACGGCCATCTGTCCTCGTGGGAAGCCCAGGCAACGTAAACCACGCCGTTGACAAGCGCAATTCCGGAGCGTTGATTCTCCTGTTGTGCGTTGAAACTGTCTCTTGTACCGCCATCAGCGATGCCGGGAAAAGTAATGCTGGATGTGATGTTTGCCGGCCCGCCGAATTTCTCGTTGCCTGTCGCGATGTCGATGGCGTGGAGACGCTGGTAAAAAGACGTTGCGCCTGAATTCATAGATTTGGATACGACGTAAAGCGTGTTGGTGGATGGGTCGATTACAGGAGTTCCAGTCACCCCCACTTCGGGCGCGATATTGCCAGCGCCGTTCCCGACCTTGTAGCCGATTGAACCAGAAGGCACCGTGACTTCGCCCGGAGTGGCGCCAAAGGCGGAGTCAATCAAATTCGCGTGCCAGAGTTGAACGCAGGGATTGGCGTCTGCGTCGAAGGCATATAGACTGTCGTGTTCCGTGGCGACGAAGACGACGTTGTGCTTTGCTCCGCTGACGGTCAAATTAGCAACCCAGAGAGGCTGAGCGTAGATGGCGCCGTCGACCGTACAGGAGAAGAATTTCCCAAAATTCGAGCCATTTACGTTCGAAGTTGTGAGAGCGTACTCCTGCGTATTGGCGCCGTCGCGGGCAAGATCATTATGATAAGTGTAAACGCCTTGAAGGCCAGTGACGCCGATGCTCGCTGTTGCGGACTTTGTGTTGTCGGCTACACTCGTTGCCGTAACGGTATAAACGCCGGCAGTTGCCGCGCTGAATGACGCTACGGTTCTCGTCTCCCTCGTGAGCGCCCCGCCCGAACTCACGGACCACCTTACACCGTCGCTGCCCACATCGGTCGCCACGGTTGCTATTAGTTGAATCTGCTGTGTTACCGTGGCTCCTCCGAAATTCACATTGAGCGTGACAGCAATCGGTGAAGACGAACTTCCCACATTATTGCCACCTGCGCCGCAACCCTGCAGCAATATTGCAGTTGCCAATGAAAAGTAAAGGATGACCTGAAAATCGCAGAAGATGGGCCGGCCGCGAAATGTCACGCTTGAGTGTCTCTCACGAGGTGAGCCCGGTAGTTGAGATCGCGGGATATAAGTTGTGCGGGGCTGGTCGACTCCCATCAACGACATCAGTTTGCAGAGGCCGCTTTTGAGATCAAGTGCGCTTCCTTGGCTCTGAGATCTATTACGGACGATTGGGCGTGTAAGGCTGACCGGTGGGCCGCGTCAGTTAGTCTCCGTCGAAATTCGCCGCTCAAGAGGTTGATGTCGACCAAAAGCGGCTCCTCGAAGCATTCTCTAAAGACGGAGAACTGCCCCCACTTGTAACCTGAACTGGTCAAGAGGTCGAAACTGAGTTCCCACTCGGGTTGAGCTGAACGATAACCGCCCCAGTCGTACCGTAACCGCCCATCGGACGTGCGTCGGAAAGGCGCAAACGACGATTGGGCCAGCTCATCGAGATAAGGGCCGCTGATAAGAAATCCATCGAAGCCCAAAGACTCCAGGGCGTCCTTCAAGATTTGACATATGTGTTCAAACTGCGCGCATGTGGTTAGGGACTCGGTGGCCCGGCGAATCTGGAGATTGTTTACAATGATTCGCCTACGCTGTCCGGTCTTCTGGAAAAGGGCGTGCAATTCGGCGAATTCTGCATATTGGAGTTGCTGAACGCCAAGCCACACACCGAGTCCTACCACTGAAAGAACGAAGGCAATCATCGCATCGCCGTGAAGCAGCACGAGGCTTAGGAGGCCGAATCCAGCAGTCACCGCATAGAGGATCAGTACAGCGTGTCGATGGGAAAGTCCGCGCTTGAGCAATTTATGATGGATATGGTCGTCGTCGCCGCTAAATAACGGTTTGCCTCTAAGTAGGCGGCGTATCACGGAGAGTGTTGCATCCGCAATAGGCAGGCCGAACGAGACCACAGGGATAGCTACCGCAACCATGGTCGTCGCCTTTTGTGACCCAGTAAGGGCAAGGGCGCTCAACATGAAGCCGATAAACAAACTCCCAGAGTCCCCGAGAAAGATGCTTGCCGGGTTAAAGTTGAAGCGCAAGAAACCTAGAATGGCTCCTGCCAGAGTAATGGTTAGAAATGAAACTAGGGTGTTCTGTCGCAATAGGGAAATCGCGAAAATGATGATTGTGGAAAATAGTGCCGAGCCTGCTGCAAGACCATCCAATCCGTCGATCAGATTGAAGGAATTGGTGATAAGTAGGACCCACAAGATCGTGAGCGGAAGCCCTATTGCAATCCCGAGGACTTGTCCGTGTGAAACGAATCCCAGTCTGTGGACTCCTACACCATTCATATACAACAGAACGGTGGCGAGACCTTGAACGCCGAACTTCCAATAGGGCCCCAACGGGCGCAGGTCATCGTAAAGACCCATCAGAAAGACAATCAATCCGGGGAACAAAATTGCCAAAACCATCTTGGCGGAAAAGCTAGACGTGCTCCCCATTAGTCTCGGCAGAACGAGAGAAATCGTGATGGCTCCAGTACACGCCAGAACAAGGGCGACCCCACCCAAACGTGGTACCGGATTTGTATGGGTATGGCGACCCCGGTTGGGTGGGTCAAACCACCCAAATCGAATCGCGTAGTTCCGAATTTTTCGAGTGAGGACGAACGAGAGAAATAGGCTGGTCAAAAACGAAATCAGATAACTATAGATCGCCACGTGTGTGCCTTTCAGCCTGGAAAAGCAGGGAACTGGAGAAGTGAACCAACGTCAGGATTACGATTGCCCATAGACGCGCGCCATAGCAGGAACGGTGTCCCCGTCGGACACCTCAGGAAGAGGCTGGCCCTTCGTACGGAGGAGTGCGCGGTATTCTTCGAGCAACGCGTCCCAAATCAATTCCTGTCTGAACTGGCGGAGGACGCGTTCGCGACCTGCATTTCCAAGCCGAGCGGCCAACGCTTCGTCCTTAAGCACCGACGCTACTGCAGTGGCTAATTCTTCTGAATCTCCGATTCCGACAAGAATCCCGGTCACGGAGTCTATTACGGCATCGACGACACCCGTTGCGCGGGTAGCGACCACTGGTTTTCCAGCCGCATGGGCTTCCAAAATGACGTTCGGGAATCCCTCGCGATAAGTAGGAAGAACGAGGACGTTCATAATCTGGTAGTAAGCCTCGATTTCTTCAACAAAACCGGAACGGAGGATCTTGGGATCGGTCTCAATCCTCTTGCGCAGAAGCGGGTCGATTGGGTCGCCTTCCTCGAAATCACCGACCAACAGCAGACGGACATTGGGAAACGCCGAGAGCAGGCGGTCGTAGCCGTCGAGTAGTTCCGGAATGCCTTTGTCGCGCGTCAAACGACCCACGAACCCCAATACCTGGGCTCCCGGAGGTATAGCCAATCGGTTACGCAGCAGTAACGCCCGCTGCGAGAGTTCTGGCGAAGGGCCGAAGCGATCCACATCCACTCCATGACTGCTCCCCTGACCGAGGACTAGCGCTCGCTTGGCATCGACGATCCTCAACGCCAGAGCTTTTTGCCGAAGACTTTCGCTGACGCAGAGGACACGGTGAGCACAGGAGCAAGCAAGGCGTTCCGAAAGCCATAGCAGTCGTCGTTTCAGGCCGGACGTCGTCTCGGATCGCAAGCCTCGTAGCGTATAAACTCGGCAGGGCACGCGACTTAGCCAAGCGGCAATGCCACCCAGAAGTCCGGCCTTAGGCGTGCTGACGTTTGTAAGTACGGGACGAACTCGCCGCATGACTCGCCAAAATCGCCAGAGCGATAGCACGTCCCGCCGGGAGGCTATCTCTCGGATCATGGGCACAGCAATTGCGTTCACGCCTTCGCCGGCCCGAACTCGATCGAGAGCAGGACCTGGGGCTGTGACAACGGTGACGTCGAAACCTGCGTCACGGAGATGACGCAGTTGTCCCTTCATGAACCATTGCGCGCTCAGCGGTGAGGTACCGGCGTGAAGTACCCCGGGCTTTTGCGCGCCCTGATCTCGTTTTAGTCTTTCTTGGCTATCGGTTGACAAAGGGCGGGACAAGGAACGAATTCATTCACTAAACGCAACCCGGGTCCACGGGACCGAATATCTATCCAATAGGACGAATCAGACGGATCGATTGGCATGACCAAACGGGATAGCCGTGACAGCACAATCTCTAAGTCGTGGCCGAACGGGAGACACATACCGGTCTTCACGTGTCCAGTGCTGAAGCCATGCCTCAAACATGAGGACGGTCCAAAGGAGATCTCCGCCCTCACTGCGACCGGTGAGATGGTCAGCCCACAACCGGCGAATAGGCTCCGAACGAAAGTGACCCTCGCGTCGAAGTCGATTTTCGCCAAGGAGGCCCTCGGCCCAATCTCGAAGTGGGCCGCGTAACCATGCACCGAGGGGAATGCTGAACCCCATCTTCGGGCGTTCGCTTTGAGTCTGTGGAATGTGGCGACTCATAACTTTGCGCAGGACCCATTTCCCCCGCCCATTGCGAATCTTCATTTGAAGTGGTATCCGAGCTGCAAACTCGACCACGCGATGGTCTAGCAAGGGTACCCGAGCCTCCAGGCCCACGCTCATGCTAGCTCGATCTACTTTGGTAAGTACGTCGTCGGGGAGGTAGGTGATTAGGTCGAAGTACATCATACGTAGCGTGAAATCATGAAGCTTTGTCCGTTCCGACAACGTTGAAAATACAGCCGCAGACACCGCTGGCTCTGAGACCACCTCTTCCGGATGCATCCAAGAAGAAATCAAGGCCTTATAAAACTCGTCGATGCTCCGCGCCATTAACAATCCTTCCAATTTTTGTGTTTCGCCGCGGAGAGCGTGAAGGCGGAAGTCAGTTGGCACCACTGGGAGCACAAAGCTGCACGTTCTATTCCAGAGTGTGGAAGGAGTCTTCTGAATCATCGTTGCAAGCCTGCGGCGCGCGAACTTGGGAATTCGCTCAAGTATTTTCCATAACCGCGGGCCTAAGACGTGACGATTGTAGCCTCCGAACAATTCATCTCCCCCATCGCCCGAAAGACTTACGATTACGTCGCGTCTTGCTAGGGCGGAAACCAAGAAGGTTGGGATCTGTGAAGAGTCGGAAAACGGCTCGTCGAACAGCGTCGGCAGCCGGGGAATGACCTCCAGCGTTTCCGTGGGCGTTAGGTAGACTTCGGTATGGTCCGTGCCGAGCTGCGTGGCTACCAGTTTGGCGTATTGGGCTTCGTTGTATCCATTTTCGTGGAAACCAACGCTGAACGTCTTTATTGGCCTATTGGTCTGGGCTTGCATCAGAGACACAACGGTGGACGAGTCCACACCTCCAGAAAGAAATGCCCCGGTTGGCACGTCGCCAATCATGTGCTGTGACACGACACTCCCGAGCAATGCATCCAGCTGCTCGATTGCGTCCTGATCGCTACCGGAGAACGGCGTCTCGTTTCCCCGCTCGATAACCTCCGTCGCTGACCAATAGGCGCGCGAACTTCCGGAACCGGAAATTCGCGATTGAGAGCTCCTGATACTGAAAATAGTCCCGGGCGGCAGCTTTTTAATTCCTCGATAGATTGAGTAAGGTTGTGGAACGCACCGATGCCGAAGTTGAAGCGCTACCGCATCGGGGTCAATTTCGGGCACAAACGCAGGATTTCCGCGCAGCGCCTTTAGTTCCGATCCAAAAAGAAAGGTGCTGCCGCTCCATCCGTAATATAAAGGTTTGATGCCAACTCGGTCACGCACCAGATGAAGCAGACGTTCCTCGCGGTCCCACAGTGCAAACGCAAACATGCCGGCAGCTCGGCCAAGGGCGGATTCGAGTCCCCATTTTTCGATTGCTGCGATCAGTACCTCGGTATCAGAATGCCCGCGGAACTTGTAACCCAAGGTTTCTAGCAGCACGCTCAGCTCAAGAAAATTGTAGATTTCGCCGTTGAAAATAATGACATACCGCCCTGAGGCGGACTTCATCGGTTGGTGGCCGGCTTCCGAGAGGTCATTGACCGCAAGCCGACGGAATCCGAGTGCAATCCCGACCTCTGCGTGCACCCAAGCTCCCGAGTCATCCGGACCTCGTTGGAAAAGCCGGTCCGCCATCGAGCGCACGCGAGATTCCATCTCGAAAGCGTCGAGGGGCTCGGCGGTGATAAACCCTGCTATCCCGCACATGACAATATCGACTCCGCGTGATCCTGGACTTGGTCCCAAATATCTGACCAACAATCGACGATCTCAGTCCCCACAGGACGGGCACGGTGTCGTAAGATCCGGCGGTTCAAGCCCGTCGAGATGGCAAAGGCATCGACCAGCGCTTTTGCACACTGTCCCAGAGCTCCACCTATCGCCTTGACGTATTGTTCGCGCTCGAAAAAGTTTCTTAATACCGCTTTTGTAAAGCTGAACCTACCTCGGAGGATATTGGGGAGAATAATCTGGTCCTCCCGATACCCGTGAAGGATTTCGGGTAGGCAGGAAAAGCAGCTTGTCTCGTAAGTTCTTAGGAGGAGCTCCTGATCTTCCGCGCGGAAGGCGTTGGCGTTGTATCGATAAGAATGAAACCACTCGATTCGCCCCATCCAGGTTGGATGAGGAAGTTGAAATCCCGCCCAAGGTCTACGGCATATATCAGCGTGTTTTTCAATGACGTGGCGAACTCCCAACACTTCGCCGTTGTCTCCGAAAACAAGAAGCCCACATCCGACAAGATCGACGTTTGGATTTTCCGTCAAGAAATCTACCTGCCGTCTCATGCGGTCGGGAAAGGCGACGTCGTCCCCGTCCATCCGCGCAAAGTACTTACCCGAGCTAAGTTCGATCGCCTGATTCAATCGAGCTACAAGACCTCTGTGTTCTCCGTCAACAATCATCCGGATGCGCGGATCATCAAACGATCGGATAATCTCGGGTGTTCGGTCCGCAGAGCCATCATCGATGATCAATAGCTCCCAGTTGCTGAACGTCTGATTCAAGATCGACCGCAGGGCACTGCCGATAGTCTTTTCGCAGTTAAACAAGGGCAGGCCGATAGAAACAAGCGGCGACGGCCTGAATTTGCCTGTGCTTAGCCCCGGTTCTTTCTGTTGAGTCATGGATGTCAAAGCGATCTATTTCGAAAGTTAAACCGCTGACTGAACTGCCTCTTTTCCGTCGCCATATGACGCGTTCTCTTCGGCGTCGGGTGAGAGTGTGTAGTACAAGTCTCCACTGTGCCGAAAGCCCATGATACGCAGGTAGTGCGACGCCCAGGGTTTGTCAATTAGCAGGAGGGGCGTATAGCCTGTTTGGCGGAAGACCGCGCGCCACTGCTTGCGGGTGAGGAAGCAGACGCCAGCGTTTGCCGTCGTGAGACCGAGGCGCTTGAGCAGCTTCGCTACCATTCCGGGCAACCGCAAAGTGCTCAACTCATACATCAAACGCGTGCCCAGATTTTCCCGCAGCACAAACTCGTGGTAAATCTCTCGCACGATCACAAATCCGCCAGGTTTCAAGAGCCCGCGGAGCGAAGTCATGAAGTGCTCAATTGCTCCAAGGGTGCTCTGGTACCCTTCGAAATCAACCAAGTGATGCATTACGGTATCCAGGTTGATCAGGTCGAAGCTGCCGGTGCGGAAAGGCAGCGCCTTGGCATCGCCCAGAACCAGGCTTTTGCCCGTGGCAGGGACGTTTCGCGCCAGCATGCCAATCGAAGAATCCAGGCCGTACGCTCTAACCGTGGGATATTTACTGACCAGCAAGTCCGTGAAGACGCCGGCGCCGCAGCCCACGTCCAGAACTGAAAGCGGCTGTCCGGTATGGGCCTCCAGGTACTGCTCGATCATCCCGAGCCGCTCCCCACAGATTGCGCTGTAGTTCTCCGCGATTTTGTCCACATAGAGACTAGTGTTGGAATCGAAATGGTCACGTATCGCGGCGCTTCTGTCTGCTCTTGGCACTGGCATGTATTCAGGGGTGCGTTGAAGTCGAGGGGCTACGGATTGAATCCTTTGTATCCCACGGCGCACCAGAACGGTTCGTAGTCGTTGAATTTTATGTCGACGAGACCGGCGCCTTTCATCATTTCTGCAATTTGGCCCTTCGTGAACCTTTTTTCCAATTTTGTCCCAAAGCGATCCAGAGAATCGTTACGCATGAATACAAAACTGCGATCGCGGTAGGCGGCGAGAGGTAGCCGTGACACCGACAAATGGAAGAGATCGCACATTTTGGCAAAGCGGGCCGTGGGCCAGTACGCTAAAGCTGCAATGCAGTCGCAGATCGCCAACTTTACGGCAAAAGGCAACTGGCAAATCAAACGCCTCAGCATATCCGAAAGTTGCCATGTGAGTTGGTACCAGGCTGAGCGATTATCGAACGCGTAATAGAGATACATTAGAAATGGGGCCCCGGGCTTGAGCTTTCTTACGCAGTCATTGATTCCCTTTTGAGTGTCAGGAACATGGTGGAGTACCCCGAGCGCATATCCGAAGTCGGCGGAACTATCGGGCAGTGGACTGGTGTCTGCTGCGGCTAGGTGAAACCTGCAGTTGGAGAACGCTCTAAGTTTACCCTTCGCCGCATCAAGTGCATCTATACTCGGATCGATGCAGTGCAACACGCCCACCCGGGGGGCAACGAAGTAGGCCCAACGCCCCGACCCGCAGCCCATGTCGAAGCCAATGGCGTTCTTTGGCAATGCCTCCCACAGGAAAATGGAGAAATAAGACTCGAACACAGAACGAAGTTCTCTTTCGGGTGTGTCTAGGTGATTGAACTTTCTCCATTCCTGACCGAAGGACTTGATTACGCATGTATCGATGTTGCTTGTCAAAGGTGAAAGCATGAATTGCGGTTTACACCGGCGCGACGCCGTCTTTACAGCGCGAGGTGTGGTGACATCACGGTCGGACCTAGTCTAACTTGGCGTGAAAATCAAACCACGAGAGAGGATCCATATTTCCGCGATTTCTGTAGCCCTTGGAGTAATGGAGGAAATTATAGGCGACATCTTCGATTGGCAACCAGGGGCCTTCCGATTCTTCGCCAGGTGGGCCAGAGCTTCCCGGCTTATACTTGAGGTTCTTTCCGAACCTGTTCTTCACTCTATCTGCACACCAAAAGGCCCGTTTTATAATGCGTGCGTAGACATGTTCATTCGAAAGTAGCGGAAATTTAGAGTTGAGTCGCATCTGGTCAACGATTTTGAACTTGCGATACCCAAACTTCCAAAGCATCAACAAGTAGTCGATTTCGTGCGCTTCGACTGCGACATAGCGGGGCAAATCGGCTGGATCGAGGTCTTCGAAAGCATAGCGGTCGCCCCTTTCGATGTCACTCTTTAAGAAAAACGGGACTCCGTATTTTTTGAACATCGTAGATAGCCGGGTACAAGGAACGCGTATCTCGTGGCATTGCGTTCCGAGCCGTCCGCCGACCTCGTGGTCCAACGCACTCCAATCGTCCTTTTCATCATTCACCCAGAATGTTGTTGTGCCTTCTCGATTAAATATCGCAGAGCCTTCGATAACAAGTCGGCCCGTCGCTATTGCTTTTGAAAACCGCTTCTTTGCTGCTTCGACCAGGTTCGGGTTTGCTTCGAAAGCGACGACGCGATAACTTCGAGCGAGATACTCTTCCGTGTCATCGCCGTTGTGCATTCCAATGTCGAAGACTAGATCTTCAAGCATTCTGAGGGCTACCGGGAGTGGCCTTACTGCTTCCAGACCTCAAGAATGAGGTTGTTCTGGTTCACTACGCCCAACTTCCGCAAATATCTATCGGCCCAGCATAAGTACTTGTTCGCAGCGCTTGGGCCCAAGAAACGAAGTACATAGCTAATTCCGCGAACCCACGGAAGACACTCGACGCGATGGCGCATGAATCCGCAGTCTTCTGCTAATTGCTTGAGGGAGACCGGAGTGTACGGGCGGACATGCGTGTAATCATCGTAGAACGCAGTCATGTCATTCGGCGAAGGAACGATGACACAAGCGTAGCCTCCCGGCTTGAGAATTCGATATATCTCCGAAATCGCCCGGCCCGGGTCCGAAAGATGTTCCAAAAGCCAGCAACAAAAGACCCCTTCAAAATATTGCTCGGGGTAAGGAATCTGGTAGGCGTCTCCTAGCCTTATGTTTATGCCCTGCTTTTCATAATGCTCAACGAGTCGGGGAGCATTGTCGACGGCGACGATATTCTTGACGTCTTGCTTGGTGAACCAACAGCGCCCAGGACCCAGGTCGAGAATGGGGGCTTTCCCAACGAACTTGGTACGATACCAATGCGCTCCGTACACGAGCTCCGACTGACGAATAATATCCGTGCCAGTTCGGAGAACATAGTCGCCGTAAAGCGGGTGCAATCTTGCGACAGTAAGTTCTTCCCGCATGCTGTTCACTTCACTTTCGGAACTGGTCTCGAACCCAGAAACTGGCCTAGGCGGCAGGCGCCAATCAAGTTTCGGAAAGGAGTGCCGAGCTATTTTGCGGTTTGCAGCAGCCCCTGTAAGTTGTTTCGAGGTCGTCGATGATCCGTGACCATCCGAAGCGCAGAGCGTTGGGTCGTGCTGCTTCCGCCTTCGATCGGTAAAGGTCTGCGTTCTGAATCAAGTCCGACAGGCAGCCCGCGAGCGCATCGGCGTTTCCAACTGGGAAGAACATTCCGCTCTCTGGAGAAATAACTTCTGGGAGGCCACCATGCTGACTGCATACAACAGGCTTGCCGCACGCCTGAGCCTCCAAGGCCGCCATACCAAACATTTCGATACTGCGGCTCGGCATCACAAATATGTCACACAGGTTGTAGATTGCCGCCAAGTCTCTTTCCTCCACCGGACCGAGGTAGATCCCGCCAACTTCCGAAATTCGCCGAGTCAGATTAGTTTGGCCACGATTTCCGAACTGCTCTGCCGGCCCGGCCACTACTAGACACACATTCGGAAATTTTCGCCGTAACCTCTGAAAAGCTTCGATAACCAGATCAGTGCCCTTTTGTTGGCAAACCCTGCCCACATATAGAATTGTGCGTGCTTTCTCGATTCCTAAAGAGCGCTTTCTGGCCAGACCGCTTGCCGGGTCCGGAGAGAACTGCTCGAGATTGACGCCATTATGGATGACTCGCATGGGTACGCCGTCCCAACCCCAGTAGGACTTGCACCCTTGGAGACAGTATTGGGAAACGGGGAGAAGCGAAGAAAACTGTCTCACCGCACTGCGGTACCACCAGAACAAGGGTGTCCGCTTTCCGCGTCGAAAGATAAAGTAATCGAACGACAGGAATTTCTTGGCTCGAATCGCCATCGAGTATGCGGCGCCCTCTGGCAAATTGTGAAAATGGAGCACATCCACCGATTCGCGGCGCAGTTCCCTGAGTGCTTTTTTCATGTATTCGAAATCTCGAAATGGCATCATGTGTCGGCAAGCGATGCTGCGAATTTCGACCCCATGGAAATTGGTCTGACCAGATTCCGAATCCGCAGAATAAATGATCACATTTTCGCCACGTGCAGACTGGGCTTTGGCCATTTCCAGCATCCTGCGCTGAATCGCGCCGCCAAACGGATACGAAATCGGCAGTACAGACGGACCGAGATGGACGATTGTCACTGGAGCATCTTCCTAATTGCTTTTTGGCCGATCACAACAAAGCCACAGGCTGACTCTCGGTTTCCAATTGCGTTACCGTTATCGGTAAGATCCAGGGAGAGATGCTTGCAGCAGCAACTCTAGAAATTCAACAGTCCGGTCATTTCGTGGCACATAGCACGCTGATTCCCATTTTCAACACGGCATTGACCGGGACACGGAAAGGCCTGTGTCGCCGCCGCGGTCCTTTGTTTTCGAGCAAGTCGCCGTAAAGTTCGCAGTGGCGATTCACCATGCTTTCGATTGAGAATTGCCTACTTGCATATGCACTGGCGGCTTCGCTCCGCACAGCGAATTGCTCGTAATGGCCGAGCATATATGAAATCGCCTCTGCCATTTTATCCGCGCGGTTTGGCGAAACACACAGCCCATATTCGCCAAGCTGCTCGCGTACCCCGCCCACGTCGGTTGCGATGACGGGTGTCCCACAGAGCATCGCTTCGGTGACAACGCTAGGTAGGGCCTCGCCCGCGCTCGGTAGCAAGAAGGCATCCGCTCGTCTATAGATTGCAGCGAGTTCCTGGGGTGTCTTGGGACCCAGGAACCGGACCTGTGCGCTTAAACCAAGCTCTGCACATAGCTTCTTCAGGGAAATTTCGAGAGCGGAATTGTGATACACGAGCTCAAGATCAACTGGCCGTTTGACCTGGACTAGGGCGCGCAAGAGCACATCAACGCTCTTCATTGCGGTCAGTTGGCCCACATAGAGAAGTCGCCAGTGTTCGCCCTTTCCGGTGGCATTGCAGCGGCCATATGTGTAGTTGGCGGCATCAACCCCGTTCGGGATGACTTTGTGTATTGCACCGGCCAGCGGGTAACTCCGTCGCTGAAAATCGACCTCTGCCTTCGACAGCGCCACCACAGCGTCGGCGCGTGACGTGACGAAGCGAGTAGCGAACCGCCTGTACCCGCGAAGCGGCGACGACATAGCCAGTCCATCGTGACTGGTATAAACGAATGCCGCGTTGCTGCTGTCCACTGCCACTCGCGTTGCTCCGTAACTCAAGTGGTGGACGTGAACTACGTCGAATTTTCTCGCATCGAACTTGGCGTAGTGGCTGAACGTTGCAACCTCGTGACCTCTGCCGATGAGACCGTTCTCGAGGATCGTTTCGGGTGTGTATCGAATGTTCCTCCGATACGACTTATCTCTGCCGTAAATTCCACCGACGATTGCGATTCTCATGAGGTTAGCGCAACGTTAGGCTCGAGCGTCACAGACTCGCGAAATTCGCTTCGTATGCGCGGGCGGGCTGGCGCTCCGACCGAGACTTTAGCCGTCGATAGATGAAGTAAAGATAGAATGGCCAACAGAAGTAAATGAAAATCTGACTGACGACCGACAAGCTTGCAAAAATCAGGAAAAATGTCCAGACAGAGAAGTATTGCCACGTGAACACTTCGAAAAACGATTGCGATAGGGCGAATGCGGTTTGAAGCTTGAAAGCGATCCAACCTAAGATAAAGAATCCCACGAGCACACCCGCAAAACGGAAGTCGAGGAAGGCTTCGCCCTGAAATGGTGCAACCTGATCTGCGACATCGAGCGTGCCGTAGATCAACCTGTTGAAAATCGCGGTCCCACTATTCTGTCTAAATGCCTTGCCCAGGATGGGCACCGGCGCCATGGCAGAAGAAACAAGGACCCTTCCCCATTTCGGCTCCGCACCCCAGTTGCCGGTTTCCAAGAAAAATCCAAGATACTGCGGCGCGCCGCCGTAGACTTGAAACAAATCCGAAAGCTCCACTTTATCGGCCAGAAAATCGCGAACCGACGGATCATTGAACAGCTCATGCCCCGTGAAATTACTGTTTCGATAGGCACCATAGAAAGGCATCAAGACGAGAACCAAAAGCACAATCGCCCCGGCCGAAACCACCGTTCTTCGTGGGGCTCGGCCGGGACCGCTGACGATAACCGCGAGCATTGCCACTAGCGGAACGATGAGCGAGCCTCGGTTGTAATTGAACGTGGCGTTCGAAAAACAAACTGCCAAGATCGCCACAGCCGTTATGATGCTGCTGAAATGTTTTGTTTTATGGGAACGCTTGCCGTCGAGCCAGCGGCACCAAAGCATCACCACGCATATTCCTAGGAATGGCCGCAAGAACTGGCCAGCGGCTAGCCCGAGTTTGTCGGCATCGCCCGCGAGCCGGCTGAGGTACCCCGACGGATCGGAAAAATATTCCTCCACCTTGCTGAGAGCACCAAAGGCAAAGAAAAAGCCTATCAGGCCCAACGCCCCGTTTAGAGCGATATATCCGAGAGAAGGGGCTCTCCCGACCGTCGGAGAATTTTGCAGCGACGCACCCGACTCTCGGCCGATTTCCCGACGGCGCGCAAAATAGTGATACGTCGTACAGAAAGCAGTAAAGGCGGCAGTGTTGATCAGCATTGCAAGGTTGATTGCTCGGTCCGACGGCAAGAACGGCAAAACACCTTGTGAGGGACCGAACAAGAGCACTGAGAGGGGAAGCAGAACGAGTTGCAAGAAAAAGACAAACAGCACCCAATTCCACGGGCAAAGCGACTTTCCCGAGACAGGCCTACAAGATGGCAAGAAACACTGCACCAGGAAGAAAACAAATGCTCCAACCAAGGCGCCGGGATACTTGTTCTCGGAGGGAACCGAGAGAAACGCTACTGCGACGACGGCAAACGCGATGAACGACCACCCACGAGAACTGGTAAATGAAAATTTCCCTCGGGGTTTTCTAATCGTTCGCGCGCCGCGGCGCAGTTCGGGCAACGCGCGATTTAACGCAGCGCCGGTCTCCATACCATTCATAGACACACGCTCACCCGTGAACCATCGCGGAGAAACAGGAAAAGGCCGAGGCTGGTAACTGCATATGCCAGGCCATAGGAAACAGCCAGGCCCAGTGCGCCCCACTTAGGAATCAGCACCCACGCAAGCCCCAATAACGCGGTGACGAGCAGCGCATCAAATGCGAAACGGCACCACATGAGATGCGCGGCAATCAGGGGTTGACCGAGAATTGCGTTCAAGGCCTCCGGCAAGGCGGAAAATGCGAGCACGATCAATACAAGCCGCCCTCCACGAAATGAGTTGCCGTAAATGGCCATGATAGGCGCGGCAAATGCAGCGATCAGAAGGCTCGCCACCAATGCGAGGCTAGCGTTCAGCCGCAGATTGACTCGAAAAACTCTTTGAAATCCCGCGCTGTCGCCTTCGCCATAAAGGTTCGAGAGAACCGGCAAGACCATGGCGAACACGGAAGTCGGAACGAACAAGATGAGCAGCCGCCATTTATCCGCGGCCGTGTAGATGCCTAGCTCCGCGTATCCCTGCGGCCGATGCACGAGCAATGCGTTGCAGGCCCAAACGGCGGGGCCAACCATGACGGAGGCCAAGAACGCCGGGATGCTAAATCGATGCAATACACCAAGCTCTCGATGGCAACTCGCAAACTCATAAGAAATGTTGGCATTCGAGCATTCCCGACGGAGCGCCCGGTTGTTGAACGCCCAGTTGATGGCCAGAGCTGCGACCGAACCCCAAACGGCGCCGTTCAAACCGCCGCGCCAAACGCCGAGAACAATCAAAGGAAACGAAGCCAGTCCGGAGAGAATGTTGACGCGGGCGATTGTCTTGAACGCCTCGAAGCCCGCCAACGCTCCCGTCTGAGCACCGTTAATCGCTCCGAAAAAGACGAGGCCGGCGCCAATCGCCAGCGGCGTTGCCAGTTGCGGGGTCGCCAAGACCGTCTTTGACAGCACGGGCGCGAGAAGAATCAGCAGTACGGTTATCGTGCAGCCAAAAACAAACGCTGCGGAGGCGGAGAGAGCTAATATGCGGCCAGCTTTTTCGGGGTCTTGCCGGTGGAATTCCGACACATATTTGGTCGCCGTCAAGCCCAGGCCCAGCCCAGCGAAGATTCCCAACATTCCAGCCGTGCTCTGGATCATTCCCAAGGCTCCGAATCCTTCCTTCCCCAAGAATCGCGCACAAACAACCGATGCGGCTAACAGAAAGCCGCGGGACGCGACGGCTCCCGCGAGCGACCAAGCAATTCCGAAAGTAAACCGAGCGCGAAGCGAGTCTACGGGAAGCAGTTCTCGATGTTTAGCGACGATCCAACTCTGAGGCAAAGCGGGCATGTTTAAAGTGCTGCGTGAGGAGCAAAGTCCGTACTATCGATTTCAACGGCGACCGAACGCATGAGCAGCTCGAAAGAAACCACGAAGCGAGTGCGGTTTTTTTGTCGTAGGACGATGCCCGTCAAACCTTCCAGCGGGCCGCTGAGCACGCGCACTTTCTGGCCCCGTACTACGTACGGGTGCGGTTGCATCGGATGCCGTTGGACAAGGCAAGTACGTATCGTTTCGATTTCGTCGGCTGGCAAGGGAATAGGGTGTCCGTCAAAACCGACAAGCCGGACGAGGCTCGGAATTTCCAGCACTTGGAGCCGGTCGCGCAATGCGAGCCGAACGAAAACATAGCCAGGAAAAAGGGGGAGCTGAAGCCGTACTCTCCGGTCCTTCCAGCGGCGCCTACTTTCGTAGAGCGGCAGAAAACACTGCACCGCTCTTCGCTCCAGCTGCTCGATGACGCCTTTCTCGTGGTTCGCACAGGTATATGCTGCGTACCAATGGGGTTCGAAAAATTCGATCCGGGGTTGCGAAATCGACGCCAGCGTGGTTTCGGCATGCCCGCTTGCGAATGCCTGAGAGATGATCGAACTATTCATAAGGTTTACACGGCTTCGCCCCGTCACTTACAGGGCGATTTGTGACCTAACCCATTCAAGATACTGATAGTTACAACAACACTCAGATCTCGGCTTTCAACTTCAGACAGAGGGCAAAACACGGCTCAGTTTTTTTCGAGTCCGTTGTTCTCGCCATATCCGCCGTATCTGTAATAACCCTTGTAGTAACCGTTGTGCCGAACATCGACATCGTTCAGTACCACACCTATCAAGTGGGCACCTACGTCACGGATATGTAGTTGCGCTTGCTGGGCTAACTCGCGTGGAGTGAACCCTCCCTTGACCACCAGGATGGCGCCCTCCACCATCGTGGCGAGGATCCGTCCGTCGGCAACATTCAGGAGGGGAGGCGCGTCAACTAGCACAAACTGGTAGTCCTCCATCGCTTCGCGAATGAGCAACTGCATGCGGTCGGAGGAAAGTAGCTCGCTTGGGTTCGGTGGTACGGGGCCGCAGACCAAGCAATCAAGGTTGGCCATCCCCGTCGGCCGGACTAACTGACGCCACTCTTGCTCTTCTGTAAGGTAGGTAACCAGCCCTTGGGTATGGTTCTCAATATCGAAGAGTTTGTGGACGCATGGACGGCGCATATCTCCATCAATCAACAACACGCGCTTCCCCAGCTGTGCCAGCGAAATTGCAAGATTACTGGCCACGGTCGTTTTGCCTTCGCCTGGCTCGGCGCTAACGAATGTCAGCGATCGCGGCGGTCGTCCGGCTGCAGAAAGCAAAACCGACGTTCGCAAGCCGCGAAAAGCCTCCGAGAGTGCCGAGTGCTGCGTCCCATTGCCATCAATCCTTATCCAGGCCTTCCCAGAGATTTTTTGCAGCGGAGCGTGCTTGCCGTTTCCGTTAGGAAGCGTCAAGGTCTGACGTGGCCGGCCATAAACGCCCGCGCTCGTATCGTTTAGCGAATCCCGCGACGGAATCAAAGCGAGTGCCGGCACACGAAGGAGGCGCTCGATGTCATCGGAGTTTTTCAGCGTGTTGTCCCAATGTTCCTGAAGGAATGCGACTCCGACGCCGCAGCCCAAGCCTAATAGCAACGCCAGTCCCAAATTCAGCACCGGTCGAGGACTCACCGGTTTCGTGGGTGGCACAGCCGCATCAACGATACGGATGTTGCTGGCATTCATTCCGGCAGAGACTCCGGCTTCTTTCAATCGCTGCAGCAGTCCCTCGTACAACTGTTTATTGGTGTCGACCTCGCGCTTGAGGATATTGTATTGCACCGCTCTTGCCGCTACTAGGTTCGCCTGTTGTTGCTGTTGGTCGAAAGCGTCGCGGACCAACGCCTCACGGCGAACCGCAGCCTGGTAGTCATCGACGATTCCCTGAGCGGCTCGCTTCCGCTCCTGGTTAAGCATTTTCTGGGTATCGTCAATCTGGCTCTGTATTTGTTTTACCTTTGGGTAGTCGCTCGTAAAGGTCGGTGTCAGTGCCGCTTGTTCCCTCTGCAAGTCCGCCAGGCGTTCGGTCAAGTCCTGCATGAGTTTGTTGTCCACGACGCCTGGAAGTGAGCTGTAATCACCTGCTTGGACAAGCCGGTAAAGGGACTCTTTCGTGTAACGGTCAGCCTGCGCCTTGGTCAGCTCGTCTTGCAGCTGGCGGAGGCGCTCGTCCACGATGTTTTCGGTGTCGCCCTTCTCGGTCTCCAGGAAGAGCAGCCCGTTGTTTTGCGCGTAGTCCTGAAGCTCGTCCTCTGATTTTTCTAGTTTTGCCTTAAAGGTCTGCAACTGCTGAGACAACCACTCCGAAGCCTTTTGTGCGTCGTCCCAGCGACCCTCCAGGTTTTCCTGGATGTAGTTTGATGCGAGAGCGTTGAGAGCTTTCGCTGCGACGCTGGGATCCTGTGATTCAAAGCTGACCTGAACCAACCGACTTCGGCGCACAGGTTCGACGCTTAAACGATCATCGAAGCGCACGAGAATGGCCTGCTCCGTTTCTGGGTCAACGACCGAACCATCTTCCCGGGCAGCTGCATGCGTGTTTTTCCAAAACCACTCACCCTTGGGAGGGTTGAACTCTTGCACTTGGTCGAGGTGGAGTTCTTCGATCACACGCCTCGCCAAGGTATCGCTCTGCAAGACCTTGTACTGGGTTTCGAGATAATTGTCAGAGACGTCTTCGAGCTGGAACAGCTCCTGGACGGTCGGAATATTGGGATTCTCTTTCTCAATTTCCAGCAGCGCGTTCGCACGGTAGACGGGCTTCTCTTTGATCGTGACGATCAAGACCGAGGCGAACGTAATCAGAAGAATCGAGAGGATTGTCCAGCGACGCTTCTGGATGATCCGCCAGTACGCGCGGATGTCCGGCCCTTCGTCTGGTTCTGCGACTTGGTAGGGCTCAAGCAGTTCGGGGCGCAGCCGCTCCAGCTTCGGTCGACTCGGTTCGAACAACTGAATTTTGCTTTCTTCCGTCACGTTACCACCTGTAAACAGCTGCACTGCCGACTGAAACGGCAGCCTGCGTGCCACCGTAGAAAACTGATTTTCCGGTGCTGTTTGGCACGAAAACGATATCGTTTGGACGTAGCATCGCGTCTGTCAGTCCGCCTGCAAGGATTTTATTGAGGTCGATGGGGATCTCGGTGCGCGCTCCAGTCCCTTCGTTGGTTCGAATGATTCGTGCGTGGCTTCCCGCTGCAGTTCGCGTCAGCCCTTCAGCAAGAGCTACCGCCTGCAAGACGCTAATGTTCTCGTTTGTTTTCAGCATGAAGCCACCCGGTTTCTTGACGTCGCCCTCGACGTAAACAACTCCGGCTCGGGTTACTTTGACCACGTCGCCGGGATACACTGTCACGTTGTAGCGAGGATCACCCGATTCAAGCAGGTTCTTCAGACTCGACTCCACTGTCGCGCTGCCTGGAGGGTCCTCCGAAGCTTGAGTGTCGTTGGCGGCGGGTACGTTGGGTTTGGATTTCGGCGTGGACGAATCAGGAGCGGGTACTTGCCCGCCGGACAAGGCCGCTCCGCGCATCACGATAACGGTGTCGCCAGCATCTTCCGCTAGGCCCTCGGCCATGGAGAGGATTTCAACGAGAGATTTGGGCCCATCAATTTGGAATACCCCGGGTTTTTTGACCGCACCGAATACCGACACAGGGTGGCTCTGCATTTCCTTCATAAAGACGCTTACGTGCGGATCCTTCATGTAAGTCCGGCGCAGGAGTTCTTGCAGGACGAATTCGAGCGCTTTTGGTGTAAGGCCCGAGGCCTGGACGGCACCAACCAGGGGAATCGAGATCTCACCACTCGCCGAGACACGCACTGCGCGGTTCAGTTCTGGTGCCTCAAAAACGGAAATTTCGAGCAGATCCTGCGGGCCGATGCGATAGTCTTCAGTTACGGAGTTCGCAACCGGTCCAGCCAGACTTTGTTTGAGTTGTCCCAAGCGCTGGTTGTAGTCGTCGGTGGTCACTTCGCGGGTCGTTGATGGAGTCTGAACGGGCGCTTGGGCTGGCGGCGCAGTCTGCGGCGCCGCGTAGCGGGGAAAGAAAACCGCAACTAGCAAGCCCAGTGCGGTGTAAGTGATGAACGTTTGAATCCGGTTCGGCACAGGTCAGTCTCCCGATAGGCTTTGTTTCTCTAGATTGCCGCGCAGCGCGTTGATGACTCCATCCTCGGAAGTCTCGATTCGACTTAATCGGATTTCCATGAACACCCAGTAGAAAACGCTGTCGTCGCTTCCGGGTGCCACCGCGAGGATCTTTATGTGTGGGTATTTGTCAAAAACCGCATCGCAAATACTTGGTCGCCTGCCGAACTCATCCTGAGCAATGATTAGGCAGCGGGCTTGGGTCCGCTCGAGGGCTGGGAGAATTTCTAGTTCGTCTTCAAGCTCACCCACAATTTCCATGTCGGCGTGACGGGAAAGCGCCGTGCGGACGGCTTCCCTCATTAGTCGCGGTCGGTTGGCAACGAGAACTCGAACTTTGTCCACGCGGCTCCTAAGGCGCGCAAGTATGGGGACGTGAAACAGGTTTGGGAATGCCCAAAAACGGCCCAGCACCAGGAGAATGTAGACCTCCAATTCATCTCGTGGTGGGTGGCAGGCGGAAGTTGTACAAGCTCAAATAACTGTGCCTTAAGGGATTGAATTCCGGCTTCTGGTACGAAATTAGATCCTGAGGTACCAGGGAAAGTACTGCGCCGCCGGCGGGCTGCCATAGATTCAGCGAACTGCGGGGGCGGCAAAGAGATTCCAGCGTTCCCACCCAACCCACCGGACACAACTTTCATGATCCGGCGCTACCCGTTTCCAGGTATGGTGCTGCCCGTCGGACGTCCCGACAATTACGGGGAGCACGACTCGCGCGCGCCGCGCAAGGACGGCGCAGAGGCCCGCAGCTGAAAATGATAAACACCTCGCTGGGGCCTTACGTCTAGCTCGGTTCGGAGACAGCAGATGCCCTTAACTTTGACATGGCACGAAATCACGCTCCGGCTGGCTCTCTCCGTGGTCGCGGGATTGCTGATCGGACTGGATCGCGGCGAGCATGGCCGTCCGGCAGGCCTTCGCACCACCTTGCTGGTGTGCCTCGCGGCAGCTATCGCGATGATTCAAGCAAACCTCTTGCTGGCCACGAGAGGAAAAGCTCCGGATTCTTTTGTCGTTCTCGACTTGATGCGGCTCCCGCTGGGCATATTGACGGGTATGGGATTTATCGGTGCCGGGGCGATGTTGAGGCGCGACGGTCTGGTCCTGGGTGTTACGACAGCCGCCACATTGTGGTTTGTCACCGTCGTAGGTCTGTGTTTCGGGGGCGGTCAGATCTCACTCGGAATAACAGCACTCGCGCTTGGCATGCTGGTGTTGTCTGCGATGCGTTGGGTCGATTTCAAAATGAAGCAAGAAAGACACGCAATTCTGAATCTAACAACGGAGCCCGAGCTGCCGCTGAAGGAAGAGATATACGCCACGGTTCGGAAGGCGGGATACCGCATCAACGTTGCCTCAGTGGCTTATAGCAACGTAAACCAGCAGCGTGAGCTCGAATTCAGATTGCAATGGCGGGTTTCAGCGGGAAATTTGGAGGCGCCGCCATTCCTGAAAGAACTATCCAGGGATCCGCACGTACGTACAGCTCAATGGAAGGTCTCCTCAGGTTAGTGGTCGCATCCGAGAGCATTCGCCCGCCAGTATATCTGTTCACCGTGAAGGGGATTCCAGGTCCAAAGCTGAAACTCAGAATCAGAGCCCGCGCGTAAGGAATGACCGCGATCCAATCGCCGCCGTGATCGGGGTCACATGCGTATGCTCGCCATCTGGCAGCGCGACGCCGTCCCGGAACGCGACGAGCTTACCCGACGTTGTGGCTACGCGTTCACCGGGCACAAGGATCCCCGCGAAGTTGAGCGGATCGGCCGAAGATATGGCAATTGTTTCGCCGTCGGGTTGCACCCCGCGCATCGCACGCAACGACTCAAGCGCGATGGGCAGAGCAAACTGCTCTCCCAAGAATCCGCTGACGAACCGCCCACCGCGGACTTCGCCGCGGTCCTCCAGGCGTCGCAATGCGATCAGCAGTTCCCGCCATCGCGGTAGAATCGTCTCGCGTGTCAGAACTTCGCGGAAAACGACGCCATATCGCCGAAGAAGCATCCTGCATGTGGCCTCAACAGCGCCCTGGTTATTCACGGGCGCATCGGAATATAGCAATGACCACCTGCCGGCGCTGTGCCGCGGCCTCGCCGTGTGCCCCGAGCCGTGACCGGAGCGCCGTTTCGGATCAATCAGGGCGCGCAGATTGTCGAACCCGTCGGCTGTGATCATCCCGGCCGCAACCAGTTCCCAGAGCGCAGTCTCAACCTCGGCCTTGAGGAGGCCGGTGCCGCGGACAACGTCTGCGAAAAACGACGCGCCGCGTTGGCGCAAGTATGCCAGCGCTTCGCTCGCTGCGCGGCCAAGGCCTTGTGATTGCTCCTCCGGTTTGCGGCGCGGAATCATCCACTCGGCGTCTTCGCGCACGAAGAATGTGATTGGGGCAACGCTCGTAGGGATTACGCGGCGTCCCTCGATAGTCACGGCCTCGAGAGTTGCGGGGTGCGGGGAAAGACGACCCCATCCGACCGCTCCGGTGAGGCACAGTTGATCGAGTACCTTCGGGTCGTAACCAGCCACGCGCCGCGCGAGAATTTGCCGTTCCCAGGCCCTGGCGGGCGCCTCGAACCCTTGCAGTTGTTCAAGTGCTTCGAGCGTTCCGCGCTCGCCCAGCAACTGGCTGCCAGGCGCCACGTGTTGCCAACGCAACAACCAACGCATGAACTGCGCCGGCGTCATCGGCTCAATCTGTTTTCGGAGCGTACCGATTGTCAGGCGGTGAATGCGCGCGAGCAGCCGTCGATCGCACCACTCAGTTTCGTCGACGGTCGACTCCGTGAATCGGCCGCGCAGGATCGCGCCGCTTGCTTCAAGTCGCAAGAGTGCGTGGTTTATTGCGGGCGTTGGCAATCGCAGAATCTCACTCAGCTCATCTGCTGTTGTAGGGCCCGCATGCAACATCCAACCGCTCACCATGGCAACAAGGGCGTCGTCTGCGGACGGCGATGCCGTCTCAACCTCTGCGAGCGGTTGCTCGAATCGTGCCAAAGGGAATATTTGCGTGAAGCTCCGGGCCCGCTCAGCAGCCACCCACATGGCCGCGCCCTCGATAAAGGCCCTTGTCACGCGGCGCTCGGCCGCAAGCTGCTCAAAAAATCGCCGCCATGCCGGTGCTGATCCATGCAGCATCAGTCGCAAAGACCCTGCTCCGGGAGCAGACGCAACATCCGGCTCGTCAAACTCGGGAATTGCGACCAGCGTCAACAGTGCGTCATGCAATTCCTCGGCATCGCGGACGTCTGGCCACGCGTCTGTGCGGACCTGCGCGATCGCTGCCGGGTCGAGTCGCCCCACTTCGGACAGCACACTTTCGGGCAGAACGCGGCGCATCTCGACCGCGCGTGCCCGGCGCTCTTCAAGTGGAGCGTCGTCGAGGTAAGCATAGGGATTCGCGTTCAAAATTTCGTGCGAGAACTGCGAGGGAATCGGCGTGTCCACGGCAACACAACGGATGCGTCCCGCGCCGATGTCGCCCAGCACACGCTGCAGTCCTTCGATATCCATTGCTTCGGTTAGAACGTCTTTCATCACCTCGCGAATCAGGGGATGGTCGGGAATTTCAATCTCGCCCTCGATGTTCTCCTGGCAAGCCAGCGCCTCGGGAAAGACGCCGGCGAGCAGATCGTCCGCGCGCATTCGTTGAATATTGGGCGCTACGCGTTTGCCGCCCCGAAAGCGAAGAAGTGCAAGAGCTCGTCCGGCGTCCCATCGCCATCGCGCGGTGAACAGAGGCGAGGCGAGCGCTGCCTGTTCCAGCACCGCTTTTACCGATGTGGGATGCACGAAGTGAAAAACGTCTGCGAGCGGGAAGCTATGTTGCTCGGCGAGAGAGATATTCAGGCCGTTGTCGGTTGCGGCGGCCTGCAGCTCGAAGTTAAACGAGCGGCAAAATCTCTTTCGCAGCGCGAGGCCCCATGCCTTGTTGATGCGGCCGCCGAAGGGCGCATGAATCACGAGTTGCATGCCGCCGCTTTCATCGAAAAAGCGCTCCGCGATCACTGTCGTCTGGCTCGGCACAGCGCCCAACACGGTGCGTCCTGCGACGATGTACTCAACGAGTTGTTCCGCGCCCGCCGCATCAAGTCCGCATTCTTGCTTCAGCCAGTCGACCGCGGCGATGAACTCGGGGTGCTTCTCCTGCGCTGCGCCTGGCGCGACACTTGGGGTCATCTCGCCGATTTGTTCACGCAGCCGGGAAACGTGCTGCGAAAGCTCGTCGCTGCGCGCCGGAGCCTCGCCGCGCCAAAAAGGCACGTTCGGCGGCGCTCCCTGCGCGTCTTCCACAAGCACGCGGCCTGCCTCCACGCGCCGGATGCGCCAGGAGGTATTTCCGAGCAGCATGATGTCGCCCGCGAGGCTCTCCACGGCGAAATCCTCGTCAACGGTACCTACCGCGACCCCTTCCGGCATGGCCACGACGCTGTAGAGTGAGTTCTCAGGGATGGCGCCGCCGCTGGTGATTGCAGCAAGTCGGCTGCCGCGCCGCGCCCGCAACCAGCCGTTCACGCGATCGCGATGAAGATAAGCGCCATACCGCCCGCGCCGCGCTGCGATGCCTTCGGAGAGCATTTCGACGATCTCATCAAAATCCGCCTGCGAGAGATTGCGATACGGAAACGCCCGTCGCAAAACCTGAAACAGCTCCTGCTCGTTCCAGTCCTCGGCTGCGCACATCGCCACGATCTGCTGCGCAAGAATATCGAGCGGGGTGTCTGGCAATACCAGAGTGTCCAAATCTGCCTGGCGAATGGCTCGCACCAAGGCCGCGCACTCGACCAGATCATCCCGTGTGGTTACAAAAAGGCGGCCTTTTGGCACTGCCCCGCGCCAGTGACCCGCGCGGCCGATGCGCTGCAAGCCGACAGCGATCGAACGCGGCGATCCGATCTGGCAGACGAGGTCAACCGAACCGATATCGATCCCCAACTCAAGCGAAGCCGTCGCCACCAGCGCTCGCAGTTCGCCCGCTTTCAGTTTCTCTTCGGCCGCGAGCCTCAGTTTGCGCGACAGGCTACCGTGATGCGCCGCGACCGCGTCTTTGCCGAGGCGTTCGCCAAGATGGTGTGCCATGCGCTCGGCCAGGCGGCGCGTGTTTACGAAAATCAGGGTCGAGCGGTGCTGCCTTGCGAGTTCGGCGATGCGGTCGTAAACCTCGTCCCACATTTCGTTTGACGCGACCGCACCCAGCTCACTCGCAGGGACTTCGATCGCCAGATCGAGCTTGCGCCGCTGCCCGATCTCAACGATAGCCGGCTCAGGGCGGTCACTCCCAGTAAGAAACCGTGCGACAAGTTCAATCGGCTTTTGCGTGGCGGATAAACCGATTCGCACCGGTACGTTCTCGGTCAGCTGCTCGATCCGTTCAAGCGAAAGTGCCAGGTGCGACCCGCGTTTATCGTCGGCGACCGCGTGAATTTCATCCACGATCACCGTTGCTACGCTCTTTAGAATCGCCCGGCTCTTCTCAGCCGTCAGCAGGATGTAGAGCGATTCCGGCGTCGTTACCAGAATGTGCGGCGGTCGCGTGAGCATCTTCTGGCGTTCATACGCCGGTGTGTCGCCCGTGCGCACGGCCGTGCGGATCTCCGGCATGAAGATGCCGCGCTCGCCGGCAAGCAGCCGGATTTCTCCCAGCGGTACCTCCAGGTTTTTCTGGATGTCGTTGCCCAGCGCCTTGAGGGGTGAAACGTAGAGAACTTCGGTTCGGTCCGCCAATTCCCCGGAAATCGCCTTGCGGACGAGCCGATCAATGCACGCAAGAAAAGCCGCAAGCGTCTTGCCGGAACCGGTCGGTGCGGAAATTAAGGTGGTTTCCCCTGCGAGAATGTGCGGCCAGCCCTGCACTTGCGGTTCAGTCGGCGTGCCGAACCGGGTGATGAACCAGTCGCGGACAAGCGGATGCGCCCACTCGAGTTGGGGAACGGCGGCTCCGAAGAGCGAATTGGGTAGCTCGGTCTGCATGGGCCTTCTCTCATTATAGAACGTAAGCCGTTTTGCCGCGCGTCCGGCCGATGAACAGCGATGCGAACGGAATTCCCACCCCAGATCATTCTTTGTTTTTCTGACAGGTCGGCACTTCTGAAAGTTCGGCGTTTTTGCCGCGCGTAACCTCAAATGACTCAGCGTCTTGGCTTGGTCCCGGGATTGCAATCACTCCGAGTGTCGAAGAACAGTCTTCGACACACATCAGAGACTGAAACGGATTCTCGCTGCCGAAGCGCATGTATTCGGCAAGTTCGTTGAATCCAATTGGAGACGCCATGAAATCCCGTCGCAGCAAGCGGACTTTCGCAGTTCAGTTGATTCCAATTTTGTTGCTTTTGATGTTTGTTGCGCCTCACCTATCTGCGCAGCAGGACGAAAACCATTCATCGGAGCCAAGCTCAGCACCGAAAGCTCCAAACGATCAGCGTCCGGCCGCAAGCCCGCGCACGGCGCCATCTCATGGTAGTGACAAGCCAGATAAACGGGCATCCGGACAGCGTGGTTCCTCCGCCAATGCGCCCCGGCAATCCGGATCTTCAACGGACGCGGCAGCAGACGCCCCTGGCCCATCGAACAACAAACCTGGAAGGCGCGGTTCCTCGACCAATGCGCCCGGACGCTCTGGAACTTCAACCGATGCAGCGACAGATGACCCC
>Ga0209624_10000596_pt1 | contig 31653 bp, 22 predicted proteins | sample JacPinW_OM2H0_O1_FD_188565 | JGI IMG/M metagenome (GOLD analysis project Ga0209624, IMG submission 188565) | Forest soil microbial communities from Algoma, Ontario, Canada - Jack Pine, Ontario site 1_JW_OM2H0_O1 (SPAdes) (version 2) | ecosystem: Environmental > Terrestrial > Soil > Boreal...
TAGGGCACCCGAAAATCCATTTCGCCGGCGACTACAAGCGTGGGCGTTTTATATTTTCCGAGAGCGGCGGTGTATTCGCTGGGCGACCATTTCTTGTAAAACTCAGAATTTCCCCACGGCGTGCCGTCAAACTCCCACTCCTGAAACCACAGTTCCTCGGTCGCGTTCATGCTAACCGCGTCGTAAGTTCCCGCGTGGCTGATCAAACATTTGAAACGCCCGGTGTGCGTAGAGATCCAGTCCACCATGTATCCGCCGAACGAACCGCCAGCGGCCGCCAGGCGCGAGCTGTCGATAAACGGATATTTCGCGATGGCCGCGTCCAAGCCGTCCATCAAATCCTGGTAAGCTTTCCCGCCCCAATCGCGACTAACCTCGGCCATAAATTTCTGCCCGTATCCACTCGAGCCGCGCGGATTGATTGCCAGCACAACGTACCCCGGCGCCGCCATCACTTGCTGGTTCCAACGGTAGCCCCAAGCGTCGGTCCACGCATTCTGCGGCCCGCCATGAATCACCAGCAAAGTAGGATATTTTTTGGAGGCGTCGAAATTCGGCGGCCGGATCAAGAATCCTTCCACCTGCGTTTTCTCCGCGCCTTCGAACCAGAACGCTTCCGGCTTGGCGAGATCGACCTGCGAAAGCAGCGCCGCGTTCTGGTGTGTGAGCTGTCGAACATCGCTGCCGTCGGAATTGGCGGAAAAAATTTCCGCGGGCATGGTCAAACTCGTGCGTGCAAAGGTAAGTGTGCGTCCGTCACCACTCACGTCAAACTCGTCGTTGAAATTTCCGTTCACCACCACTTTCGGCGAATTTCCGGGAGCCGCGCCGATTGAATAGATCGGCATTTCGCCTTTATCTTCGGCGGTGAAATAAATCGTCTTGCTGTCTGGCGCGAACTTATACGATTCCACGCTGCGGTCGAAATCGGCGGTCAGATTGGTTTCTTTTCTGTTTTTGCGGGAATAAAGCATGAGCCGCCAGCGATCGGCTTCATAGCCCGGCTGCGTTTGCGCGCGGTAGGCGATCCACATTCCGTCGCGCGAATACACCGGCCCCCAATCGTCTGCGGGATTCAAAGTAATTCGCGTGGGCGCGCCTGCGCCGGAAGCGGGCACAGTGAATAGATCGCCGTTTGTGCTGAGCGCCTCATTCTTATCTGTGTTCGCAGTAAAACAAATTTCCTGGCTGTCGGGCGAAAATGCAATCGCTTCCGGACTACCCAAGGTGAATGGCGGCACATCGTAATCCGCACCACGCGTCAGGTCTCGCGGAATTCCGCCCGCGGCTGAAACCACGAAAAGATGGCTGCGCTTGCCGTCCCACCAGGTGTTCCAATGCCGGTAAAGTAATTTGTCGTACACGCGCGCCTTCACCTTGCTTTTTGCTTTTTCCGAGGCGCGGCGCGCGTTGCACGCGTCATCCAGGCACTCCGGGAACACGCTGGAAACGAACGCAATGGTCTTTCCATCCGGCGACCAAATCTCGTTATCCGCTCCAGTAGAAAGCGAAGTCACGCGATTCGATTCGCCGTTCTTGAGGGCGATCCGGAAAACTTGTTGGTTACCTTCCGCGCGCGCGGAAATAAACGCCAGGTTCTGGCCGTCGGGGGACCACCTGGGCCGGGTGTCGCTGCCGCCATGCGTCAGCTGGCGCGGCTCGCCGCTCGCAACGCTCACCACCCATATGTCGCGCGACGCGTGGTTCGTCTCTAAATTTGGAGTGGCAACGGTGTAGGCCACCCACTTGCCGTCCGGCGAAATCTGCGGATCGCTCAGTCGGCGCATCGAGATCAAATCGCGAAACGTGATAGCGCGCTTCTTCACGGCCTGCGCCTTCACAACAACCGGCGACGCCGCAACGGCCATCCCCATGATGGCCATCCCCACAACGCATGCGGCCAGTAAGTTTCCGTTGTCGCGCGCAGTGAAATTCATTCCGCCTCTTCAGCCCGAATTCGCTATTTAGGTTTTGCCGTGCTCAGGAAAATGAACGAGCCGCCGGCAACCAACAAAAGTATGGCGAAAACTTTAGGGATTTCTATAATCCGCGTGGTTTCGATAATCGTCTTTGTGCCGGCAATCTCTATCTCGCTTTTCTTCGACGGCATGCTCACGTTGGGATGTACCAGCGCCGCGATACCCAGCGCGATGAAAAGAATCCCCATGATCACGTACGGATGCACCTTCATTCAGATATTCTCCGCCGCAAACAAACTGCGATGCGCTCTCGCGTTAGTAAAATACTATGGCGCGCGCTCAGCCTCGTTCGCCGACTGAACGAATTACTCCGCAGCTTGCGCCGTTCCGATAGCCGGCGCCATCGGTTTCAAAATTTCGCCCAGATAATTCGGCCGGGTGGCGTCGCGAACAAGATGAGGGCAGCGCAAACCGCCGTGATAATCGATGGAACGCGTCTGAAATTGCGCGCCGTTGGCCACGATAAGCTGAATTGGCGCAGTGGACGATTTCGACTCTGCGACTGCCTGCCGCATTTCATCCGGAGAATACTGCTTCCCATTCACCGCGATAATTTTCATGCCCGGCCCAATTCCCGCGTTGTACGCCGGAGCGCCGTGAATCACATCACCCACCGTTCCGTCATCGGAAATAACCATCCCCACAGTGAACGTCAAATTCAGGCGTTTCTCTAACATGCTCTGGATTTCTTCCGTGGCATTGGACTCTTCGGTGTACACCAATTTCCATCCGCCGTTTTCCACCGCCTCGATCGGCGTTTTTGTGGAAGTGCCGTCCAGCCGAGCGCGAAGAAATCCCGCCCAGTCATACGGCGCCAGGCTATTCAACGTGGCCACCACATCCTCAAATGTGTACGTTTTCAACGCCGGCGCGCCGCCGGGACCGCCATGAAAAATCCGGCAAAAGTCGTTCATCGATTTCTGATCTTTGGTAAGCCCGCGCAACGTTTCGTCCACATCCAGCCAGAGCAACTCGCCTTCTTCATAGAAATCCGTTCCGCGCCGCCAGTTCGACCAGTCTTCAGTGGCGTTATAAAGAAATGGTGCAGCATCGGCAGTATCCTGCAACGGACGCCAATCCCGTCCCGGACGATTCTCGTACGTGGCTACAAGTTCGGCCAGTTCGTCCATGCCCTGATCCTTTGTAAGCAATCCGCTGCGTACGGTGAGAACGCTGCCGAGATATTCCGTGAGCCCTTCGTACACCCAAAGCAGGTCATCCTTCATCGGCTGCTGATAATCCGCAGTGGCCAATCCTTCCGGACGCCGGTATTTCCCGTTCCACGAATGCACAAATTCATGCGGGAGAAGGCCCGCGAATACGATCAGCTCGGCATCATCGATCAGGCTGCGCTCCGGGGTTCGGTCGTCGCTCGACTCATGGTGCTCCAGACCGAAGTGAGCAACGTCGTCGCTAAGCGTGAGCAAAAAATGATAGTCACGATAATGCCGCGAGCCGAAAAGAGCGCCCGCTTCCGCCACCAGCTGGTGAAAGTGCGTCTGTGTTTCAGGACTCATCGCTAAGGCTGCTTCGCTGTCCGCGGCGATGTCCATAAAATGAGCAGGATTCTGGCCCGGCGTCAGCTCGATCTCGCGAAAATATTTTCCCGCGATGACCGGCGAATCCACCAGCGTGTTCAGCGCCACTGGCGAAAAATCAATCATGTCGCCGTTCCGCTTGGCGCCCGGAAGCGCCGTCCCGTATTTCCATCCGTCGGGAAGCTTCAAACTCGGCGTAAACGTGATGTCGCGAATATTGAAGCCTTTGGGATAAAGCAAAACTTGATTCCAGCTCAGCAGGGCCAGGGAATTGGTGGCCGACGCGCCCGCGGAATATCCCGTAGCCGGAGCCGAAAGCAGAAAATCAAAGTCCGCGATCAGAGAAGTGACGCCTGCGGGAATGGTCAAATGGATCGAAAACATTTCCACCAAATCGCGCCGCCAGGGAATCGTTTTGCCTGCACCGCTGAATTTCATTCCGGCAACTTCGATGATCGGACCATCCGGCATGTGCTCGCCCGGAATCCATTCCGGGTAATAAAGCGTTAACGGGCCGGGCGTCACCGGAATCTCCAAATGCGTGTGCAGAATTTTCTGTGCCGCTTGCGAAGCGTCAACCACCAGGCGAATCGGCCCGGCCTTGGTTTGTGCGCGCGCATTCGCGCTCAAAAATAAACTCATCGCTGCCAGCGCAAGACCCGTTATCCAAATTCGACGCATTCTTCCCCCATTCTTTCCTATTGGCTTTGACGAAACGGACGTGGTTACGGTTCAAAAAATCGGACGATTTGTGTCCATGCACTCAAAAACTCGAAACTCCCACTTGCGCGAACATAAACTGCAGCACCGCGGTGTCTTCCTCAATAATTTTGCTCACCGGCCGGCCTTCCGTGTGCCCCAGCTTGGTGTCGTACATCAGCAGGATCGGCTTGTTGCCGCCTTGTGCCGCCTGCATTTCCGCTGTCATCTTCCGCGCGTGCAAGGGGGCCACTCTCGTGTCGCTATCCCCGGTGAGAAAGAGCACAGCCGGATATTTCGTGCCCTTGATTACGTGGTGATAGGGCGAATAAGCGTAGATAAAGGGAAACTGCTTCGGATCGTCGGACGATCCGTATTCAGGCACCCAGAATCGCGCCACTAAAAATTTCTGATAACGCACCATATCCAGCAGCGGGTACCCGCACACGATTGCGCCGAACAAATCCGGACGCTGCGTCATCGCCGCGCCCATAAGCAAACCGCCATTGCTTCGCCCGGTGATGGCCAACCGGTCTGGACGCGTATAGTGATTCGCAATCAGCCATTCCGCCGCCGCGAAAAAATCGTCGAAAACATTTTGCTTTTTCTCGAGCATGCCCGCGTGGTGCCAGGCTTCGCCAAACTCGCCGCCGCCGCGCAAATTCGGCATGGCGAACACGCCGCCGTGTTCCGCCCACACCACCGCATCGTCGCGAAACGCCGGTGTTTCGCTGAAATCGAACCCGCCGTAAGCCGTCATCAACGTGGGATTCGAGCCGTCGAGCCTCAGCCCCTTTTTGTAAAAAAGAAACATGGGCACGCGTGTTTTGTCTTTCGACTCATACCAAACCTGTTTCACCTCGAAATCGTTGGAATCAATCGGCACATTCGGCTTCGACCACACCGCGAGCGCGTGTTTGGAAATGTCATAGCTATAAATGGTCGGCGGCGTTGCGAAAGATTGGAATGACAGAAACACCTGCGAATCGCGCCATCTGCCGCTGATCCCGTTCACATCGCCCAACGCCGGCAGCGCGATTTCTCCGGAGGCCTTGCCGTCCGCTTCAAAAACTTTCAGTTCCGATGCCGCGTTATGCGAATACTGCGCGATGATTTTTCCACCGGCCAGCTGAAAATTTTCCAGACGCGACGCGCTCTCGGGAATCACTTCCTTCCAGTTTTCTTGCGCCGGATTGTTCAGCGCAACTGATATCACGCGCCAATTGGGAGCTTTCCAGTTTGTTTGCAGGTACAGCGTGTCGCCCGCAATCGCGCCCGCAAAGCAGGAATCGATCGTTTTCACGATCGGCGTAATGGCACCACCGTGCGCCAGATCCTGAAAATAAACCTCGGACTTTTCGCAAGCCGAGCCGTAGAAAACGCCCAATAGCAAGTAGCGCCCATTTTCGGAGACGTCCAAGGACACAATCTTATCCGGGCCATATCCATCGCCAAAAATCTTCGTATCTTTATCCGCGCTGGTTCCCATGGCGTGGTAGTACGCGCGCATGCCTTCGTCCGTCAACTTCGAATAATAGAATCCGCTGTTATCGCTATTGAACGAAGCTCCGGAGAGGCGCGCGCGCGGCAGAACATCGGGAAGTTCTTTACGCGTTTCCGTGTCGATCAAACGGATCGACACTTCATCTTCGCCGCCTTTGCGCACGCCATAGGCCACGAGCTTCCCATCGTCTGAAAAACCTTGAAAGTTCACGCTGGTGGTATGGTCCGCGCTCAGCGAAGCTGGATCGACTAGCACTTCCTCGGCACCGGTCGCCCCTCGTCGCATGTACAACACAAAAAGATCCTGGCCCGCGGTGCGTTTCGAATAAAAATATCGGCCACCTCGCGCCGTCGGCAGGTGCACGGTATCGACTTTGATCAATTCCGCCAGCCTCTTGGAAATCGCTTGGCTTCCGGGCAGCGCCTTCAGCGCGATTTGCGTGCAAGCGTTTTGCGCATCGATCCACGCTCGCGTTTCCGGGCTGTTCTGATCCTCGAGCCAGCGATACGGATCGCTCACCACCACGCCGTGAATTGTTTCTCTCACGTCGTCCACGCGCGTCGCAGGCGGGCACTTCACATCATTCTCCCCAGCCATGGCAGGCGCGGCGTTGATCGCCAAAATAGCCAGCGCCAGCAGCAGAAAATATTTCGGCCGAAAGCTGAAATTTTCTTTTGTAGAGAAAACGCGGGAGGGGAAATGTAAACCCAGCTCTGTCGAAGGTTCTTCCGCGGAGCTTATCTGCAAGTCTGTTACCCCCTGTAAATTTCAAGTGACCGGAGTAGCCATCTTTCGCGGCGGGTTGAAAAAAGGTAACTCGCTGACCTTAGCCCTCACCTTGTGACGCACGGCTTCCACGGTAAGTTCCATTTGCAATTCGAGTCCCGCGGCGGCGTGTTCACGATTCAGGCTGGCCAGCGCGATCATTTTTTTCAACGTCGGCGACCACGTCGTAGAAGTCGCTTTGCCCACCTGCAATCCGCCGCGATATACCGGCACGGCCGCGCGCGACGCCGTGCCTTGCACCTGCGGTCCCAATCCCACGGCGTCGTAGAGCCGCTCAACATCTTCCCAGTGGATGTCCAGTCCCATCAGAAGCCGTTTCGCGCCGCGCCGGTTTTCTTCCGCCAGTGCTTCGCGGCCGATGAAATGCTCCTTCTTCAAATCCACCATGCGCCCAAGTCCAATTTCGTACGGAGAATATTTCTGCGATTCGATCAGCGCGCGTTTGCTGCTGAAATAATCCACTTCGATCAGTATCAGACCGGCCTCGATTCGCGCCACGTCCAGAGCCAGCATTCCGGCCGCGTGCAGATCGAACTGCCGCCCATTTTCCATCAGCGCGTCCCACACTCTTGGCGCATCATGCCAAGGCATCCAAATTTCGTAACCGAGGTCGCCGGTGTAGCCGGTGCGGGAAATATCCACTTCCACGCCTGCGATTTTCCCGTGCGTGAAGCGAAAATATTTCAAATTTGCAATGTCGGCCTGCGCCGCTTTCATCAGCAAGCGTCCGGACGTAGGCCCCTGCACCGCGAGCGCCGCCACTTTGTTGGAAATGTCTTCGATATTCACATCCAAGCCCAGCGCATTTTGATGGAACCAGCGCATGCTGGGATCGGCGGCAGTCCAGCGATAAGTATTTTCCGCCAGCCGTGAAATAGTCCCGTCGTCGATTACTTTGCCTTCTTCGTCGCACCAGCAGCAATAAATCACTTGCCCCACGGCAACCTTATTAATGTCGCGAGTGATCACGCGGTTCACCAACTTGGTCGCGTCCTTGCCGGTCAAAAGATATTTGTACAGTGGTGAGACGTCGATCATCGCACTGGCATTGCGAATCGCGTTGTACTCGTGGTCGTGGTGCATTTCGTAAACACTGACCGCGTAGTACCCAGACCATTCGCGATAATTCATGCTCTCGCAAAGTTTTGAAGTTCTGTCGTGAACCGCTGTTCCGATCGGCACAATCGCTCCTGTACTAATTACTCGGTGAGTCTAAAGATGAGCGGGCGAATCGCCCACAAAACGCTGTGTAAACTCGGCCCGCGATTATAGTTCGCGCGTACGCGCAACCGCAAGGCGAACTCGGCAGCGCATTGGCTGGCCGGCCCTATTTTTGCTGTGAAGACGGCGTGACCGGCGGGATGGAGGGATGAGTGGACATCTCGTTCCCCGCGATAATGGCGTTCCGAATTTGGCCGTATATATCGGTAAGCGTGTTGGGCGTGTGCGGAATCAGAATCGTGTTGCTGTGATCGTTCGCCGCAATTTCCTTCAACGTATCGAAATACTGCGTCATCAGGACCAGTTGCATCACGTCCTGCGGAGTAGAACCCGGAACGGTTTTGGCGAAATCCTCCACCGAATCTTTCAAGCCGGTGATGATCGCCTTCCTCTGATTCGCGATGCCTTCACCTTGCAGGCGTTTCGATTCCGCCTCCGCTTCCGCCTGCTTCACCAGAAGCATCTTGTTCGTTTCCGCGCGCGACACAGTCGCTTCGCGTTCGCGCTGCGCGGCGTTGATGTCGTTCATCGCCGCTTTCACTTTTTGGTCCGGAACAATGTCGGAGATCAAAACTTTCACGATGGAGTATCCATATTCCTTCATCGACGCGTCCAGGTTGTCTCGCAAATCGCTGGCGATATCGGCCTGGTTCAAAAAAGTATCGTCCAGCTTCATTTTCGGAACGTGGCCCAGCACCACGTTGTACACCATGGATTCGATCTGCTTCACCGGGTCGGACAGTTTGTAAAACGCCGCTTCCACTCCTTCCGGGATAATCTTGTACTGGATCGAAACCGGTATCTGAACGAAAACGTTGTCCTGCGTTTTCGTCTCCACCTGCACGTCAAACTGCTGCACCTTCATGCTTAGCCGCCGCACCACCGTTTCCAGATACGGAGTCTTCCAATTCAGTCCGGGCCCAGCCACGCGCGCAAATTTTCCAAGCCGCTGGACGATAGCTACCTGCGCCGTCTCCACCGTGAAGAATGAACCAAGCACAATGCTCAACGCGAGCAGAACGATGATGGCGGTGAAAAATAGTAAGGCCGTAGCCATGTTCACTCTCCTCTTTCGTTACACACCAGACGAAATGCGCTCACTGGGCTATCCGGAAGACGGCGGCATTCTACCTCAACAGTACATGGTTCCATGTTGTGGAAATAGGAAATGCCAATGACGAACTCCGCGATCCTGCCGAGTCCATCGATCTGCCAATGAATCCATAGTCGGATAAAATGCACGACCGCTTTGGCGCCATCCGCGAAGGTCTGACTCACAGTCAAGCCGTGTCAGGTTCCTTGTTGTGAGTCTTCTCCGGCGCTTGTAGAATGCTTCGACTTCTGCGGCACGCAATATTCCGCAAGTTTCATCGCGTAAATCCATGGCAAAACGATATGACGTCATCGTAATCGGCGGCGGCCACAACGGCTTGGTGAACGCGGCATACCTCGCGCAAGCGGGCAAGAAAGTTTTGGTTCTCGAACGGCGCTACGTTCTCGGCGGCGCGGCCGTCACCGAAGAAATTATCCCCGGATTCAAATTTTCGGTTTTTTCCTACGTGGTTTCGCTGCTGCGTCCGGAAATTATTCGCGATTTGGATTTGCCGCGCCACGGCCTGGAAATCCTTCCGCTCGACGGCACTATCACGCCGATGCAGAACGGCGATTATCTCTGGCGCGAGAACGACCACGGCAGAACGCGCCGCGAACTCGAGCGCCACTCGAAGCTCGACGCCGAAGCCTACGAAGAATTCGGCAAGTCCATGGTGGCCATGTGCCGTTTCGTAAAGCCGATTCTCGGCATGATTCCGCCGGACCCCACTTCGCTAGATCCGCGCGATCTGAAAAAGCTGGCATTCCTCGGCAAGCGCTTCCAGTCGCTCCCAGCGGAAGACAAATACAATCTCGTGCAGCTCATGACCATGAGCGCCGCCGATTTTCTCGATCAGTGGTTCGAGACGGACGTTTTGAAAGCCACCATGTCCGCCTCCGGAATCATCGGCACTTTTCTGGGAATTCGCTCGCCGGGTACCGCTTACGTTCTGCTCCATCATTACATGGGAGAAATTGACGGCGCGTTTCGCTCCTGGGGATTCAGCCGCGGCGGCACCGGCGGAATCTCCAACGCGATCGCCGGCGCGGCGAAAGAAGCCGGTGTAGAAATTCGCACCGAAGTCGCCGTGAACCGCATTTTGATCAAAAACGGCGTGGCGCAAGGAGTGGTGCTCGAAGGCGGCGAAGAAATATACGCGGACGTGGTTTCTTCCAGCGTGGACCCCAATCTCACCTTTTTGAAATTTATCGAGGAGCGCGAACTGCCCGGCGATTTTCTGGAAGAAGTGCGGCGTTACAAATATCGCGGCTCGTCCGGAAAAGTGAATCTCGCGCTCGACGCGCTTCCGGATTTCACCTGCCTGCCCGGACCAGGACATCACCTGCGCGGCGCGATGTCCATTTCGCCTTCCATGGAATACATGGAGCGCGCCTACGACCAGGCCAAGTACGGCGAATTTTCGCGGCGTCCCTACATCGACATGGTAATTCCCACGCTCACCGATCCTTCCGTCGCGCCGCCGGGAAAACACATTCTTTCCTGCTTCGTGCAGTACGCGCCGTACAAATTGAGCAGCGGAAATTGGGACGAGCAACGCGAAGCCTTCGGCAACACCGTGATCGACACCATCGCCGAGTACGCGCCAAATATAAAGAACATCATCATCGGCAAACAGTTCATCACGCCGCTGGATATCGAGCGCCAAACCGGTTTGACTGAAGGAAATATTTTTCAGGGTGAACTTTCGCTCGAACAACTTTTCTTTTTGCGGCCGGCGGCAGGCTGGGCGCGGTATCGCACGCCCATTAAAAAATTGTACATGTGCGGCTCGGCCACCCATCCCGGCGGCGGAATCATGGGCGCTCCCGGACGCCTCGCCGCCCTGGAAATCCTGAAAGACACCGGCAAGGGGAAGAACTGAACGTGGCAGCGCAACGCGAAATCGTGATTCTCGGCGGCGGCCACAACGCGCTGGTCACCGCGTTTTATCTCGCGAAAAAAGGTTTGAAGCCGTTGGTGTTGGAACGCCGCGACATAGTTGGCGGCGCAGCAGTCACCGAAGAATTTCATCCTGGGTTTCGCTGTTCCACCGTAGCCCACGCGGGAGGCCCGCCGCTCGGCGCAATTTTGAAAGACATGCAGCTCGCGCGCCACGGCCTCGAAAAACTCGATCCGCCCGTGCGCATTTTCGCTCCCACATTGGAAGGCCGCGCGCTCACGCTCTACACCGACACCCAGCGATCGGTCGCGGATATTCAAAAGTTTTCCGCCAAAGATGCCGCCAGCTATTCCGAATTTGCAGCAAGCCTTTCGCGGGTGGGAGAAATTATCGAGCAACTTCTGTTGCTCACGCCGCCGGTAATCGAAAAGCCTTCGAAAGAAGACATCTGGAAGCTGTTGAAAGTTGGACGCAGAGTCCGCGGCCTCGGAAAAAAAGAAATGATGCGGATGATTCGCTGGGGCCCCATGGCCGCCGCCGATTTCGTCGCTGAATTTTTCGAAACGGACGTGCTGCGCGCTGCAATCGCAGCGCGGGGAATTTTCGGCGCGCAAATGGGCCCGTGGTCTGCCGGCTCCACGGCTCTTTTTCTTTTGCGCGCTGGCGCCGACCCGTATCCTGTCGGCAATTCGGCCGTGCCGCGCGGTGGAATGGGCGCGCTCACCGCCGCTATGGCTGCGGCTGCGAAAGAAGCGGGCGCCGAAATTCGCACCGGCGCGGAAGTAAAACAAATTCTGGTGAAGCACGGCCGCGTCACCGGCGTTGCGCTCGCAAATGGTGAAGAGATCGCCGCGAAGGCTGTAGTTTCCGGAGCCGACCCGCGCCGCACCTTACTCGGCTTGCTCGATCCGGTCCACTTGCCGCCAAGTTTTGTAGTAAAGATGCAGAATTACCGCTGCAACGGCACCGCTGCGAAAATAAATGTCGCGCTCGATGCGTTACCCACCTTCGCTGCGCTGAAGAATTCTTCCGACGCAAATTCTGCGCTGGCCGGACGAATTCACATCGGCCCCGGCATCGATTACCTCGAACGCGCCTTCGACGATTCCAAGTACGGCGAATTTTCGCGCGCGCCCTATCTCGATATTTCTATCCCGTCGATTCTGGATTCGTCGCTGGCGCCCGCAGGCAAGCATGTGATGTCCATCTACATGCAATTCGCGCCCTACAAATTGAAGCAAGGCGATTGGACGCAGCAGCGCGACCCGTTGCGCGACACGGTATTAAAAACTCTTTCCGCCTACGCTCCCGATCTCGCGCAAAAAATCCTGGCGGTGCAAACCATCACGCCCAAAGATTTGGAAACCACCTACGGTCTAACCGGCGGCCACCCGTTCCACGGAGAACTAGCTCTCGATCAGATTTTCACTATGCGCCCGCTGCTGGGTTGGGCGCGCTACGCCACGCCGGTCGCCGGACTTTTCCTCTGCGGAAACGGCACGCATCCCGGTAACGGGGTCACCGGCGCCTCCGGCCACAACGCCGCCCGCGAAATCCTGAAACACATCCGCAAGTAAGCACTTCGCTAGTTCTCGCTGGTCTGCGATCTTCGATGCTTCTTTTTTCTCGCCGGATGATGCGTCGGTTTCTTTCTCTCCACCGGACGCGGTTTTGCTGCTGGAGGACGCGGCTGCACCACCGGCAAGTCGGAGTTGAAAATGTCGGCCGCCACTTTCCACTTGTTGTCCGCCTGCTTTTTCCAAACCTCCACAAACTTGCCATTGTCCGAAACCGGCTTGCCCTGCGCGTCTTTCGTGGTCAATTGATACGTCCCCACCAGGTAGGCCAGATCGCTCGAACGCGCAACCTCCACTTTCGTTGCTTGCCACGACAAAGAAGTATCCGGCCCCAGCAGCGAAGCCCACGACGCGTGAATCGATTGCCTATCGCTCGCGATCGGAGCGTTCGGAGCAAGCAACGAAGCGTCGTCGCTGTAATACGACACCGTTCCGTCCACGTCTCTCGCCGCAGCCGCTTTTGACCACTGCGCATCCAAATCTCGGATCGCCTTTTCATCCGCAGCGCGCGTATCCGGCGGCTTGCTCTCTCCGCATCCCGCCGCAAGTAAAATGACAACCAAAGACACCCACAGCGCCAGCTTCATTCCTCGTGTCACTTCGCCACGACCAACCATCGAATCCCCCTACCGCAAAATTTTGTTCGGCCCATCTTACAACGACCCCAGTGTTGCTATAAAGAATTGTGTCGCCATCCAGAATTGTGCTGTCCAAAAAAGTAAAAAATCCTGAACGGCCTCCGACGTTACGAAGCGCATTTTCGGCGCTCTCCTTTACCCTTTCGCACCTTACCTCACGACGCATCGATTTCCGCCGAAACACGATGCTAATCTTAAATCTCTAGCTTCGGAGGCCAGCTTGTCCGCGTCTTTAGCACCCACCGACGAACGTGGTGCGGAAAATCGTCGCAGTACACGAGTCATTCACGCCGTGCCGATCACCATACGGGGTGTGGACGCGCTGGGCCAAAAATTCGAGGAATTCACCTCCACCGTTACCGTCAACTGCAACGGCTGCAAGTACGAGTCGAAGCATTACGTCCCCAAGGGTTCCACTATCACTATCGAAATCGGCGCCCGCCAGCGCGGATCGGGCTCGCGCTTATTCCCCGCTCGAGTTGTGTGGGTCCAACGGCCCCGCACCTATCGCGAAGTTTTCCATATCGCCCTGGAATTTGAAGTTCCTGGAAATGTTTGGGACATCAAATCGCCGCCCAAAGATTGGTTCCCGCACCCGGACGACGAAGAATTGATCATCCCGGTGTATCCGGAAGAAGGCGAGCCCATCCCTGTGCTCATCGCCTCGGGACATCTCGCTCAAGAATCCGAAGCGGTAGCTAACATGGCCGCGACCGCCCAAGCCTTTTTGGCCGCAACCGCGCCAGTGCCCTCGCCATCAAACGCTTCCGCAACTCTCGACTACCCGGCTTCTGCTCCGGCGCACACGCCGATGCCCACGCCTATGAATGATCCGGAGCTTGAGGCCGCGCGCCAAATCGTCCGATCGAACGTGGAAGCGGCCATGCGCGAAGAAGTCGCGCTGTTGCGCCAGCTCCTCGAGTCGAAGCTTCAAGAGTCTGTGCAGGAAATCGTTAAATCATTGTCAGAACGTATCTCCGAGCGCGTCTTGAATGCAGTGGCCGAGCAAACCGCGGAACGCACCGCCGCTGCAGTCGCCGAAGCGCGCGAAAATGGAGAGGGAACTACCGAGGAGCTGGACGCGAAGATTCTTTCAGCAGCGCGAGAAGCGTTGAGCGCGCAAGCCGCAGCCGCGCGTCCAGCGCGCAAGCGCTCGCGTAAAGCTGCCAAATAGGAAAAAACATTGTTTCGTTTAAGCTTAACAGCAGCCCTAGTATCGACTACGAAACTGTGCCAAAAGGAACGGTTGAGAGCGGATTACCAGCATATGCTTGTAGGAACGTTAAGTCAGGCAGGCAAAGAATAATTGTTTAGGGGACAAATGCTACGACGCCCAACTTTTCTTACGAATGTGAATCCTATGAATGGGGACTCTTCATGCGCGATTTAAAAGTCTCCGTGCATCCCACCCCCGCCGAGAACAGCGCGGAGCGCCGGCGCTCCCATCGCGTTTACATCACCATGCCCGTAATCATCCGCGGAAAAAACGGCAGCCACTCGTTCAACGAAGAAACGCGCACGGCTTCGGTGAACGCCCACGGCTGCATGGTGCGCCTCGCGGAAAAAGTGGTGAAAGGCCAGGAAGTCGCAATCGTCAACCCCAAGACGGTGGAGGAACTGCCTTGCACCGTGACATTTATTGGCCAGAAGGAATCCGGCAAGATCGAAGTAGGCCTGGAATTTATCGAGCCGTCCCCGCAATTCTGGCGCATAACTTTCCCCTCCGACGATTGGGATCCCTCCGAGCGCAAACGCCCGAGCACAACCAGCTCGCGCCCCTTGCCCCAACATACTAAAAAGGTCTAATCCCTTCGCGGAAGAATCTGCTACCGCAACGAATCGGCCAGCTTGCCGATTGTTTGGTTTAGCTGCACGTCTGCGCAGCGGCGAGCTTCGATTTTTTTGATCGACGTCAAAACCGTGGTGTGATGTTTGCCGCCGAACTCTCGTCCAATCTTGCAAAGAGACGCCGAAGTCAGCTCTTTTACCAGATACATTGCCACCTGCCTGGAAAACACAAGAGCCTTCGAGCCGCCCCTCAATTTCAGGTCAGGAGGGAAAACACCGAAATGCTCCCCCACGCGTTTCTGAATCGCCTCGATCGTCCCGCATTTCTTTTCCGCATGGATGATGTGCTTCAACTCTTCGTGCGCTTCCGACGGCTTTAGCGTGCAGGCCGCTGCCGTAAGCTCCGGCTCCGCACAGAGGTATTCCAACTGAACGTCAGGCATTCCAACTTCTTGCAGCACAGCTTGCAAAAGTTCGCCGTAGGTTTCCGTGAGTTTCTTCTTGAACAGGACCGTCGGTACGCGCACCAACAATCGCCTGTGATCCGTCCCTTTCATCCGGGTTGGTCGGAACCAGGTTGCGAAGCTGTGGGGATTGACGCGGAGTTTCGTGTGTTGCAGAACTTTGGCCCAATCGTTCATAGGAACAGCCGTCCCGTTGCCGAACGCAAAACAAAATACAGCCTAAGCCAAAGAAAATCTGTGCTGAATTGCACAACATGAAAGAAATTATTCGGAGATCCGGTTATTTGGGAGATTTTACTTAACGGGTGGCCGAGGATCCTTTATCTCAAACTCGCTCCCGAAACGGGAATGTTGCTAGCAAAGCTGTTTCCAAGGCCTTCGGAACGGCCGTGCTTTAATGTAGCTCACCTCTTTAGGGGTGAGGTTTTCGAGTTTTCTCTTCTGGTTGCCGTAACTCTTTGTTTTTCGTACCGCCGGCTTGTCCTGAGCGAAGTCGAAGGGCATCTTGCCGGCGCTTTTGATTGCAGTCACATCCGCGCGGCGTACCGACGCAGAAAACAAACGCTCCCCATCATCGACCCGCGCCACCCGCACGACGCTTCTCGAGTTGCTCCACCACCCCCTCAAGATCCGGATACCCCGCGCCAAGCTTCCGTGTAAACCAGTTCCCACCTCGCTCGACCACTCTTTCCCCGTCTGCGATTACCTCGAACTGACCCGTCTTGCCAGGCGTCAGCACGGGTTCAATACCCAGCCGCTTCTTAATTAGGGCCACGAGACTCGTGACCTGCACCTTGTTGTTCTCTCAAGTCGGGCAGTGCACGATTTCTATCTTCATAGAGTTCTCCAATCCGCTCAACGCAATATCTAAAGCATACGCTCTTCCGAGGGGGCAAGCTTCAGTACTCCAGTGGTATTATTCCGCCTTTGTCAGGGATCGATAGCATGTTGTCGGCAATCACAGATCGAGATCGTGGAGGTCTCTGATGATCCTCGATTGCCCTTTGTGCCACGAGTCGGTTGATACGTCAGAGCTTCATCGACTGCCCGGGACTACCGGCGGGCTCGAATGTCCTAAGTGTCGAAAGGTTTTCCGATTTCATCAGCCGTATCTCGTCTTGCGGACTGCGATTTCCGTTTTAATTTCCGCAGGTATCTTATGGATTGCCGGGGTGAGGAGCGTTCCAATTTTCTTGGTCGGCACTTTCATCGTGTGGATTCCGATCTCTCTAGTTTTTAACGCCTACTTGGTTCACGTTATTCCGCTCGTGTTGGTCCCCTACAAACCGCGAAACCGAATTCGGTCGAAGACTCTGGTGGAACTCGCGAATGAGAGAAACGCCACGATCGAGCTGTTCGATAAAAAACAGAAATAGCTTGGCAATCGGTCCTTTGGCGCCATTTCGAGGCTGCCCGTTCGCACGAACCCTGTGCGACCCGCGAACCCTTCACACCTCGGGAGGGTTCACGACCCCCCAACGGATTGATGTGGCACTCCTAAGAGTGTCCCAACACTCCTCTCGCGGCTGCGGCGTTCCATGTAAGCTGCTGCCCATTGAGACATTGTGAGGTCGACATGAAGAAAGCGGCAGCATTTTCCTTACTCTTGGTCATATCGCTTCCGGTGGTTGCGGTGCCACAGTCTAAAGAGTCAGTGCGGGCAGAACTGATCCGATTGCAAAAGCAGACAGGGCTAACTTTGGCTTCACTCGGATTCGGGCTCAACGTTGCCTTGTTTGACAAACGCACGCTGGTTCAGATTCCCATATCAACCGGCCCAGCGATAATGACAGGAACTATCTCTCGCGACGGCACGGAGATCATAGTCAGCCGCCTCCGCGCAAGTGCATCAGATTCTCTTGAACTTCTTCGGACGGATGGGAGCGATTCGCGGAAATTACCACTCACATATGCCGGTGCTATGGTGAGCCCCGTTCAGTCGCTCTGCTGGTCCTATGACAAATCAAGATTAGCCGTGGGTATCCACCGAGGTTCCCCCGAATTGAAATTAGAAATCTTGAATTTGGGTTCGGGCGTTGACCAGACTGTCGCCCCAAGTGTTAAAGAGCAGATATCGCAATGCTGGTCGTCCGACGATAAAAATATTGTCTACGAAGCGGGCGATGGCGTGCGGATCTATGAGGTCGGAGGCGACAAGTCCTCAACTCTCCTTGCTCCTGGGGGAAAGGATCCAACGTGGTCGCCCGACGGAAACTGGATCGCGTTCCGTGACGGTAATACGTTCTACGAAATCCGTCCCGACGGACAAGACAAGAGGAAACTGCTCCATCGCAGAGACGTGTACAGCCCTCTCTGGTGGTCGCCGGATTCACGCTTCGTAGCCTACATAGCTTTGGCACGATTCGCTATCGACGACGTGTATGAGCTTCGTGTCCGGAGACTGGAAGACAATTCCGACGATTGGGTGGCGGAGGGTCAAATTGCCGGAGAGTACCAGTGGGTAATCAGTCCGCAATTAGTGAGTCAAGCCGGTTCCCAGGCGAAACTTGATTAGGCAAGCTCCGACCGCACGGCCGCGGTGTTTGGTCCAAGCACGGCTGAAACTCGCAAGGGTGCCGTGAACAATCTGCAAATATCTGCTTAGGGATTCACCACGCGAAAAACTACTTGCGACCATTTTTCGAGATGGATGTTGCCATTTGTTGAACTCAAAATCGAGATGTGCGTTCGATTGGCCGTCTCGACCCCCAGACTCACGCCGAACAGACCGATAGGGCCTTGGCTTTTCGGACTGAGCGGTTCGACAACGCCTTGGTTTGCGTTTACCTTAGCGCCTCCGGGAGAGTACGGGATATCGGTGATAGGGTTCAGGCCGGCGTTTTGCGGTGGAGCGATGGCCTGAATTTCAACATGCAACGACAACACGTCGCCATTCTTCAATGCCACATTGTCGAACAGAATTCCCACGCCGTATGGTTCGGTTGCGTTGGAGGCGGTGTTCAATTTGACGATCCGGCCGGTCACATGCGCGTCCCTTTTTAGCAATGTCTGATGCCCCTCGGTTACGTCGCGTGTGATTTGCGCTTCGACCACGTCGCCGATTCTGCAGCGGTCAGCGTAAAGTTTCTCCGAAAGCCTTCCAACGATTGCGGTGCCGCTCGGTAAACTGAGCGCCTTCTCGGGAGCTTTCGTCGAACCGCTCGCTTGGGTTTGCTCATTGGTGGGGGTGCCCGTCACGATTGTTATGGAGGTAAGAATTACTAGCATGGTACAGCTGGCAATCGCACGACGTTTCATAGCAATAATTCCCCATCGTCCATCGCGGACCAATCATGTTGCGGAAACAGCCTGGTTGCAATACTAACCAACAGTGCCCGTAACTAAAAGACAATGGTAGGTGGCCGACCAGGGCGCGGCACTAGTAGTGGCTCTCTACGACTAAAACCGGCGAGCGTGCCGAACTTTTTCTGTGGTTTGTACAGAAAAGGTGCGAGTTTAGGTCGGAACGTGCAAAAACATTCCTGCTGGCGCCGGTTAAACTCGGCCACCGTTTCTACAGCGCATTCCCAAAACGGAACTGACCCGGAAAAATAATTTGCGCACACAGCCTCCGTTGAAATCGCGCCAAAAGCGTGCTACAAAAAGCTTCACCCAAAATATCCCAATAATATTTTTGTGCCCCGACAAAGGGGCCAGAGCGGAGGTGTGAATCCCAAAGGGATTCATCCTGAGTGCTTTGGCGAAGGGCGTTCGCGGGCCGTGGTGAATCCCACAGGGATTCATCCTGAGCGCTCTGGCGAAGGGCGCGCTCTTAGGAGGCTACGTGCCGGCAGTTTGCGGAAGAGATGTGACGATGGCGTGGCGCCCAAAACCGGCCAAAATTGAGCCAGTTGTCACTTCAAAATGTACAAGTGGGCGCCCACTTCTAATCGACAGTGCACTACCAACAGAATTCCGCGCAACTCACTCAAAACAAACAACGGAAAAATTTCTAACCGGCGCCAGAACACACATTAGGATTTTCAACTTTTCGCGATTCACAACACAAAATCCCGCCCAGTTGATACATCGCCGCCGCCACCAGACGAACCCAAAAAGATCGAACGACCCCACATTCCGTCGCATTTCTAACCGAAACTGGCCGGAAAACAGAAGCCGCAGAAAACAAACAACTAAACCCCGTCTAACCGAAACTAGAATCACTCACGTCGCGTCGAGAAGCCGCACTTCAAACCGGCTTGCTCTGAGCGATTTTCGTGAAGGGTTCGCCGTACAGACGCGCATTTCTAACCGGTTCTGGTCGAAAAATAGAAGTCACAGAAAACAAACGATTAAACCCTCTCTAACCGGTTCTAGATTTGCATGTTTGGCGCAGCTGCCAAGTCGGTGCAGCGTGTTGTGGGCGCGTCGAGGCCGCGATACAATAGATGTCCAAACCATTACAAGATTACCTCCTGGAGGGAGTCCGCTATGACATCCACAGCGACGTCGCAAACATCACTAGAACGCGGCGAGTTTCAAAACGAGGCGTTCATCGATTTCAGCAAGCCTGAAAACCGCAAATCCATGGAAGACGCGCTGCGGCGAGTGAAGGAAATGTTTGGCCGCGAATACCCCCTGGTGATCGACGGCAAGAAAATCACCACCACCGACAAGATCAAGTCGATCAATCCGTCGCATCCGGAAGAAATCATCGGAATTTTTCAGAAGGCCAGCGTGGACATGGCCAAACAAGCGGTGGACGCAGCCGACCGCGCCTTCGAAAAATGGCGGAAAGTTCCGGTAGCCGAGCGTGTGGCGTGTTTGTATCGCGCAGCGGATATTTTGCGAAAGCGCCGGTACGAGATGGATGCCTGGCTGGTTTACGAAGTTGGAAAAACTTGGCCCGAGGCCGACGCCGACACCGCCGAACTGATCGATTTCTGCGAATACTATGGACGCGAAATGATGCGCCTGGGCACGCCGCAGAAGCTGGTTCCAATGCGCGGTGAAAACAATTACATGAAGTACATTCCTCTCGGCGTGGGCGTAATCATTCCGCCCTGGAATTTTGCGGCTGCAATCATGGGCGGCATGACGGTTGCGGCCATCGTCGCCGGAAACACCGCCATAGTAAAACCATCGAGCGATTCGCCAACTGTTGCCGCGCTCTTCATCGACATTTTGTTCGAAGCCGGTGTCCCGCGCGAAGTGGTCAGCTTCTTCACCGGCCCAGGCGGAACGGCTGGCGAAGCGCTGGTAAATCATCCGAAGACGCGCTTCATCGCCTTCACCGGATCGAAAGAAGCGGGCCTGCGCATCAGCGAGCAAGCTTCCAAGACGCAACAGGGACAGAAGTGGATCAAGCGCACCGTCCTCGAAATGGGCGGCAAAGACGCCATCGTGGTGGACGATGAAGCGGACGTGGATGCCGCAGTGGAAGGCGTGGCGCTCTCCGCGTTTGGATTCCAGGGGCAAAAATGTTCAGCGTGCTCGCGCGCAATCGTAGCGGAAAAAATTTACGACGAATTTCTCGGCAAATTAGTCGAGCGCGTGAAGAAAATGAAAGTAGGCCCGTCGGAAGATGCCAGCAATTACATGGGCCCGGTAATCAACAAGGCGGCCATGACCTCCATCCTCGGATACATCCACCAAGGCCAGAAAGAAGGCCGCCTGATGACCGGCGGCAAACAAGCTGCGGGAGACGGATATTTTGTGGAGCCCACCGTGATCGCGGACGTGGACCGCAAAGCGCGAATTTTCCAGGAAGAAATTTTCGGCCCTGTCCTGGCGGTAACCAAAGCGAAAGATTTCGACGAAGCGCTCTCCATGGCCAACGACAGCGAATTCGGCCTGACCGGAGCGGTCTATTCGCAGAATCCCAAGAAAATCGAGCGCGCCGAGGATGAATTCCACGTTGGCAATTTGTACATGAACCGCAAATGCACCGGCGCGCTGGTCGGCGCACACCCCTTCGGCGGCTTCAACATGTCCGGCACCGACTCCAAGTCGGGAGGCCAGGATTACTTGCTCCTGTTCCTGCAAGCAAAAACCGTCTCAGAAAAAGTCGGCGCCACAAAGTAGAGCCCATACTCTTTCGCCTGAGGAAAAAAGAGCAGATTCCTCGTCCGCCGCGGCGGACGAGGAATCTGCTTCTTCTTTTCGTTCCGCCCGATGAACTCGCCGCAAAGCGGCGGGCTGATCGCTGAATCACTCAGCGCGGGCGGGATTGGGCGTCATCTGGAAGCCCCAGCGCAGGATGGCGTAGGCGACGGGGCCGGACGCGAGCAGCAGGGGAGCCCAGTGCAGGACGAGCGGCTCGCTGTAATAAACTTTCACCGCGCATAAAATTGCGGGAAAAATTAGGATGTAGGCGATGCCAGCTGCGCCGCAGGGGATTTTGAAACTGCGCGCGGCGTTCGGCAATTTCTGGCGCATGCGCCAGGCGGCGAGCAGAGTGAGCAGGGTGGTCGCGATGCGCGTCCATATATAGATGTTCACCAGGTCTTCCACCGGATACTTCGCAAGAATGCAATAAACCAAAGCAGAGAGAGCAATCGCGCGTACCGGCGTGCCGTAACGCGGGTGGATTTTGCCGAGCCATGACGGCAAATAGCCGTCCTGGGCCATGGTGGCGGGGATGCGCGTGGTGTAAAGAATGGTGCTGTTGGAGAGCGAGAGAGTCCCGATCATGGCGGCGATCAGCATCGCGGCGCCAAGTATCGGGCCGCCGATCAGGCGCGAGGCGGTGACGATGTAATCGGTCTTCCATTCCTGCCAGTTGCCGAGAACGGCGAGCGCGAGCGTGGTGGGCAAAATGTAAGTGAGGATATTCATGGGCGTGTTCCAGGCTAGGATGCGGACGAAAGTTTTTTGCGGATTTTTCATCTCGCCGGTCATGCTGGAAAGTTGTTCGTAGCCGGCGTAGTTCCACATGGCGAGCGCCAAGCCTCTGCCGAAGGCGGCGCCGAAAGGCTGGTCCGGCGGGACGATGGGGAGCATCGGATTGAAATGCAAATGGAACAACGAGACGGCACAGAGCCACGCGACAGGGATAAATACCGCGACCAGTAAAGCTACAGAAAACCAGCCGGCAATTTGAATGCCGCGCGCATTCATATAGGCAAGAAGACAGAGAACCAGGCAAGCTCCAGCCCATTTTATATTCCCTGTGATCCAGGGAAGGTATTCGCTGAGGTAATCCATTACCAAGACGCCGTAAAGACTGTTGAGCAAGAACGTGCCGGTCCAATTCCACCAGCCGCATTGAAAGCCCCAGAAATCGCCAAACGCCGCGCGACTCCAACGATAAAAGCCGCCTTGCACTGGAAGAATGCTGTTGAGTTCAGCAGATGCGAAGGAGATGGGAATGCTCCAAAAGAAGGGAACGAAGGCGAGAAACAGAATCGCCATCCCTGGGCCGGAGTCGTGGAAGATGCCCTCGTACCCGAAAGGGCCGCCGGCGGTGTATCCGTAGAAAAGAGCAAGAAGCGGAAGAAAACCGATCTGGCGGAGCTGCGAGTCCTTAATAGGGAGGGACTTCTCGGCTTCACTTAGGGTTTTGGGCATTGAGCCTGCGTAAGGAGCGGCATGATATGGGAGCGAGGGCGCGTTTTCAATGAGATTTAAAACTATAGCTTGACGAGTAAGGCTGGCGGTTAGAGAATTTGCGTTGGTTTTCCCCCGCAACTGAAACGTCGTTCGTGGACAACCGAGTCACATTCGCAATTCAAGTTGGCTCGCCGGGGGGAGAGTGTCTGTCTGCAGTTGTCGAGGGGTGTCGGTGAGTTATCCTACGAAACGGGCCATCCAGCGTGTAGTTCGGGTCTTCCTGGCAGCGTTACTATTCGTCGTTGCGAGCGCGGCCTACGGTCAGAGTACCTCACAGAACACTATCAGCACCGCAGCGGGAGGCCCTCCGCCCAACAATATTGCTCCCACGGCTCCTACTGCGTCGCTCGCGGGTCCGCAATCGGTGGTGAGAGATCCTTCGGGGAATTTCTTCGTAGTTACCGACGCCGGCGTGATCTACAAGGTAACGCCTGGAACGGTAGCTCCCAGCGTGATGACCATATATGCGGGAAATAACACGGCGGGATTTTCGGCGAACGGCACTGCCGCGGCTTCGACCCTGACGTTTGAGCCGTTTGGCGCGGCAGTGGATGCGAACGGCAACCTTTACTATTCCGATTCACAAAACTGTGTAGTCCGGGAGATTGTTGGAGGAGTAGTTCAGACGGTGGCTGGAAACGGGAACTGCAATTTTTCGGGCGATGGCGGCCCGGCAACCAGCGCCACGCTAAATTTCCCGCAAGGCATCGCGCTAGACAGTTTAGGGAACCTGTTTATCGCGGACGCCGGCAACTTCGTGGTTCGTCGCGTTGTCTTGTCGACTGGAATTATCTCCACTTATGCCGGCACGCCGGGCACTCAGGGATTTCCTACAAGCGGCGCTGCGGCAACCTCTACCCCGCTCAGTTTCCCGGGGGGAGTTGCGGCCGATGCGAATGGAAATCTTTTCATCGCTGATGAGAACGACAATGTGATTTGCCGTGTGGATGTCGCGTCGAAAATTCTGACGATCGTGGCTGGAACCGGCGCGTTCGGCTTCAGCGGCGACGGGGGGCCGGCAACATCGGCAACCATGGCAGCGCCCGATGGCGTGGCAGTGGATAGTGCCGGAAACATTTACATTTCCGATGCTGAGAATGCGGTCATCCGAGAAGTGTTCGCGTCTGGCCCGATTGCGGGAGAAATTACGACGATCGTCGGCAACCACACTTTCGGATTTAGCGGGGATGGAGGGCCGGCGCTGTCGGCTGAGTTGACGAATCCGGCGGGACTGTTCGTTGATTCCACTACCGGCAATCTTTGGATTGCAGACTTCTGGGCGAATCGTATTCGGATGTACAACGCGAGCAATCTGCAGATTTCAACGGTTATCGGGAGCGGCCTGGTGGGCGATGGCGGCCCCGCGACCAGCGCCAGCTTCTATTTTCCGCGGACCCCCGCGCTGGATTCGCAAGGCGATTTATTCATCACGGATGCGGAAAACAATCGAATCCGGGAAGTGGACACATCCGGAAACATATCGACGGTGGTGGGCACTGGAATTCCCTGTGCAATGCCGAGCCTTCCGTGCGGGGATGGCGGCCCTGCGACTAGTGCTTTAATTTTTATGCCGCGCACAGTCACGATCGAGGCGAACGGGGACCTGCTGGTGGCGGATGACGGTGACAATAAAATTCGCGAGGTGTCAGGGGGCATCATCAATACGATAGTGGGATCCGGGAATCGGTGTGGTACAGGTCAGAACGAAGTGCCGTGGCCATGCGGCGATGGCGGGCCCGCTCTTAGCGCCAGCCTGAACGACGCGCGAGGGGCGGTCAGGGACGCCGCTGGGAATTTGTATTTCGTGGATGCGCAAGACAATCGCGTACGGGAAGTGGACACGACCGGCACGATCACAACGGTTGCGGGCGATGGTCCTGATGGGAACGCTCCGGTAGGGTGCAACAATATGCAGGAAAATCTCACGGGTGACGGAGGTCCAGCGGTCAACGCCACTCTAGATTGTCCTCTCGGTTTGGACATGGATTCGCAGGGCAACCTGTATGTGGCCGACACATACAACAACGTAATTCGCAAAATTGATACGGGGACACCGCGGATCATCACAACGATTGCGGGGAATGGAACTGCGGGACACACGGGCGATGGCGGGTTGGCTACAAGCGCGACGCTGAACTCGCCGGACAGAGTGTCAGTGAATGGCGCAGGGAATTTTTTCATCTCGGATTCGGGAAACAATGTGATCCGGCGTGTGGACGGAGCCAGCAAAATTATCACCGCGTTCGCAGGAAATGGAGTCTTTGCATTTGCGGGTGATGGCGGCCCGGCACTTTCAGCCAGCTTCGCTACGCCGGTGGGAGTGGTCGTGGATCCCGCGGGCAATATGTATGTGGGCGACGTGAATAACGACCGGATCAGGAAGGTGCTGCTTAATCCCAACATAAGTTTTTCCAGCACGACGCTGCCGTTCGGAAATCAGCCCATCAACGCTACGGCCACTTTACCGCTGACGATAACAAACTCAGGAGACGCTCCCCTTACCATTTCGAGTATTTTGGCAAGCGAGGGCGCATTTTCGATTTCCACGAATCCGTGCCCGGTGGCTCCCGCGACGCTGGCGGTTGGCGCTCAGTGCGTGCTCGAAATCGCATTTGCACCGACGCAATTTATTGCCTACACCGGAACGATCACGATTTCAGACAACGGGCCAACCTCGGGAAGCGTGCAAACGATTAATTTATCGGGTATGGGCGCGACGTCTCTCACTGTTACGACGACAGGCAGCGGAACTGTTACTAGTTCGCCTGCGGGGATTAATTGCCCGACGACATGCTCGGCTACCTTCGCGGGCAACAGCCAAGTGGTGCTGACGGCGGTGGCGGGCTCCGGTTCTGCGTTCACTAGCTTCAGCGACAACTGCTCACCGGCGAATCCCCAGACGAACCCTCCGACTTGCACGGTAACGATGAGCGCGTCTGAAACTGTGACTGCTACTTTCAGCGTGGCGAATAATTTTACGCTGATGGTAAATGTGGCAGGCACCGGGACCGGCACGGTGACGAGCAGTCCCGCGGGAATTAATTGCCCGACTACATGTTCGGGGAACTTTGCGTCCGGAACCGCCATTACGTTGACGGCTCATCCGAACTCAGGCTCGACATTCACGGGATGGGGGGGCGAGATCTGCGAGGGAACGGGGACTTGCACCTTCACGATCAGCGCGAATGAATCAGCGACGGCAAATTTCAGCAGCAACGGAATAGCGCTCACGGTGAGCGAGAACGGGACGGGAAGTGGAACGGTGAGCAGCAATCCTGCGGGGATTAGTTGCCCGACGACTTGCACGGCAAATTTTGCGAGCGGGACAGCGGTTACGCTGACGGCATTTCCGGCGGATGGCTCTACGTTCACCGGTTGGACGGGAGGCGGATGCTCGGGGACTGGGACTTGCGTGGTTACCGTGACTGCGGCGACAGCGGTGACGGCTACGTTTAACAGCGGGAATACCCCGGTGATCATTTCGGTGGCGTCGGGCAGCTCTTCGACGGTGAACACGGTTCCTGGAGGGAGCGGAGTGTTCGGCTTGGTGCTGACGGGCCAGACGGGATTTACTGGCACGGTGCAGCTAACATGCACGAGTCCTATTGCGAGCATCACTTGCGCTATTGTGCCGAGCTCTGTGACGTTGAACGGGACGACGACGAGCGTGGCCATCGTAGTGAATACATTCTGCAAAGGATTTATCCCGAACGACATTCCGAACGGTGGGCCGACACCTGGCGGATTTGGGATGGAGTTGGGAATTTTGCTGGTGGCGTTGTCGTTGTGCGGGGCAGCGTGGACATACAAGAAGCAGCCACGTTGGGCGGTTTCGTTTGGATTGTTGATTATTTTTGGGGTGGGAATGTCGGCATGCAGCAACCTGGCGAAATCGCCGAGCGGTAGCGCGACGCCTCCCGGATCGTACCCGCTGGTTGTGACTGCCACGCCACCGAGCGGAGCAGCTTCGCACGTGAACCTAATACTGGTAGTGAAGTAGTTCGAGTTGCGTCGGCAGACGAGATTTTGGTTTTGGAGTTGCAGCCTTCCAGCTTAGGGTGCGAATCCCCTGAATGACTCAGGCGGGCTAAGTGGCTTCCGAACAGCGGGATAGCCTGCGAAATTGAGTTTTTGTTTGTACTGGATACGGTACGCCAGTACTAAAATTGGTCAAACTTTTTCCCATTCGCCATGAAGCTATAAGAGGCGTGCAGCCTAGTCTCTGAATCGTCCGGCATAATGCGGACGCGTGAGAGGTCTCAAGATGCGACGAGTTGGCGTGCTGGTATTCCTAATTTTATTGGTGGCTTTTGGTGCGTCCGCGCAAACGACGAGCCAGATTAAGAAGTCCGCTGGCGACGAGACGAACACCGGCGCCGCGACTCACGATTTTGCGTCGACGCCCGCACCACACCCAAGCGGCGCGTACGGCGATCTTCCGCTGAGCTTTGAGGCGAACCGCGGCCAAGCCGATTCCCAAGTGAAATATATGGCCCGCGGAAGAGGCTACACGCTATTCCTTACACCGAAAGAGACTGTGCTGGCATTGCGGCATGCTTTGCCGGCAAAACAAAAACCCGCGGCGAACGCTGTTGTGATCCCGCCGGGTTTGAAGCATGAGACCGTGCAATGGGCGGAGGATGTGGTTCGTTTCAAACTGGCAGGCACGTCCGCGAATCCGAAGATGGAGGGAGTAGAAAAACTTTCGGGCGTTTCGAACTATTACATCGGGAACGATCCTTCACGGTGGCAGAGCGGAATTCCGAATTACCGCAAGGTGGTCTATCGCGACGCGTATCCGGGAATTGACGTGACGTATTACGGCAACCCCGGATTGCTGGAATCCGATTTCATCGTAGCGCCGGGCGCGGACCCAAGCGCGATCGCGTGGGATGTAGAAGGCGCGGCCAAGTTGCGCGTGAATGAGGCGGGGGATCTGATTCTTGAAACGGCAGATGCGTCGATGCGATTGCAGAAGCCTGTTGTGTATCAGGTGGTGGCTGGGGAGCGCAGGGAAGTTAGCGGCGCATATCGCGTCGATCGCAACACGGTGCGCTTCGCCGTGGGCGAGTACGATCGCTCAGAAACTTTAATTATCGATCCGACGCTGAGTTATTCGACGTATCTGGGCGGATCGAACGGGGCGTCTGGTGATGTTGCGTATGGCGTGGCGGTGGATACGGCCGGAGAAGCATACGTAACCGGCCAAGCGAGTTCCACTGACTTCCCGACGCAGAGTCCATTTCAGGGTGCGATCGGGGACGGCTCGACGGAGAATGCCTTCGTCGCGAAATTCTCGGCGAGTGGTTCGTCGCTGATTTTCTCAACTTATTTGGGAGGATCCGGAACCGATCAGGGCGCTGCGGTCGCTCTTGATGGATCGGGGAATGCGTATGTTGCCGGTACGGCCGGATCAACCAATTTCCCGCTACTAAACCCGCTGACCGGACAGTCGGAACATATTGGCGGCGATTGTGGCTTTGTGTCGTCGTTTTCGGCCACGGGTACTCTATCGTTTTCTACATATCTCTGCGGTGGAGTTAACGATGATGCGTTGAGGATAAGATTGGACTCCAACAAGGACGTATACGTTGGGGGCAACACGCAATCACCAAATTTCCCAACGGTGAACCCTCTGCAACCGAGCATTGCCGGCACGCTGAATACTTATGTCGCAAAGCTGGCGCCGATCACCCCGACGGGTGGCTCTTCGTTGCTGTACTCCACATTTTTTGGCGGTAATAACTTGGATTTCCTGCAGGGGCTTGCGCTCGATTCCGGTAACAATATTTATGTCTCCGGCAGCACAAACTCCAGCACGTTTCCGACCAAGAATCCGATTCAGTCAACCTTGAAAGCTCAGAATGGAGAATTCAACTCGTTCGTCGCTGAGATTAACGCCGCCGGAAATGCACTCGTTTATTCGACATATCTAGGTGGAAGCGTTAGTGACGCCAACACTGGACTGGCGGTCGATGGTTCCGGAAACGCTTATATGGTGGGAGACACAAGGTCGCCGGACTTCCCTGTGAAGAACCCTCTGCAAGCTCTGGACCCCGGAGGCGACGCGTACGTGGCGAAGATTGCCGCGGGGGGCGCGACGTTAGATTTTTCGACGTACTTTGGTCCGGCGAATCCTGAATTTGACGAATTCTTCGGCGGAGGTATCGCTCTGGATTCTGCGGTTCCGCCCAATATTTATATCACGGGTGCAACTTCGTCTCAGGTGTTGCCGACACGACTGCCGCTTCAGGCGACCTCTGCAGGCTTTGGGTCCGCTGCTTTCATCACGGAATTCAAGAATGACGGCTCCGATTATATTTTTTCCACCTACTTGGCCGGTAGCTCTTCGCCCTCATTCCAAGGTGATCGAGGATTCGGATTGACGCTGGATTCGAACAACAATATCTACGTGGTGGGACAGACGAGCACGTTGGATTTTCCGACGGTGAATCCGTTTCAAGCAGACCTCAAGGACACTACGAGCACGAATGGGTTCGTGGCCAAGATCTCTCCGGCTACGCCGGCGACTCCACAGCTTTTTCCGGCGAGTTTGAATTTCGGGCCAGTGCCAACTGCTTCGTCGAGCCAGCCACAGGTCGTTACTCTTGCAAACGGAACGGCGGCGCTCACGATCACGAGCGTTGTGGTGAGCGGGCCGAACGCGGCGGACTTTAGCAGCTTTAGCACCTGCGGACAGACTGTTCCGGCAACGGTGGCTTGCAATTTCACGGTGACCTTTACTCCGTCAACTACCGGGACCGAAGAGACGGCGACGGTGACCATCAATGAATCCGGTAATAGCCCGCAGGTGTTTACTCTAAGCGGAATCGGCGCGACGACGATCCCACCACCGCCCCTTGGCACAATCACCGTTAACCCGACCACTCTGCCGTCCTTTGGGAACGAGGAAGTGAGCATTACCTCCGCTTCTCAGTTCTTTACCGTGACCGTGGGTACAAATCCCGTGACGCTTCAGTTTACCGAATCGACGCTCGGTGACTTTATTCAGGGCAGCGGCGGTACCAATCCGTGCAGCTTCGAGACGCCGCTTCCCGTAGGCACGGTTTGCCAAATCGCTGTAGCGTTCGATCCCCAAGTTGTCGGCCTTCGCAATGAGACGTTTCAAGTTTTCGGGACATTCACGGGCAGCCCTGCCGGTGTAGCCGTGAGCGGTACGGGCACAGCCAAGATCGCGAGCCTGACTCCTACTAACGTTTCGTTTCCGAATCAGGTGGTGGGAACCACGAGCAGCCCAATGGTGGTGACACTGATGAATGTGTCCGCTGCGGGCGGACCCAGTCTGACGAACATCGCGACTCTACCGCTACCTGCGGGTTTTATGTTGTCCAGTACCACTTGCCCGACCGGAACAGCAGGACTTAGTCCGGGACAAAGCTGCGTATTCAACATTGTTTTTTCGCCGACGTCGGCGGGCTTTGCGTTTGGGACGTTCACGGTGACGGATAGCGATCCGGCCCTGCAGTCGGTTTCCCTGTCTGGAACGGGATTGAATGCAACAGCTACGCTGGCGCCGGTCTCGCCAACTTCGTTGGAATTCGGCAGACAGACTGCGGGAACTACGAGCAATCCCCTGAGCGTTTTTTTGCAGAACACGGGCAATACGACTTTGACCTTTACAACGCCGATCGGCGGCGCTAGCCCGAACGCATTCCAGGCTACAAATAGCTGCTCAGGGGCAATTACCGTTGCTGCGTCGAACTGCTCTGTTAATGTTACGTTCACACCGACTGGAGCGGGTCCTTTCTTTGCGACCTTAACGATACAAAGTTCGGCAATTGGAGCTCCGCAAACCGTTTTGCTTAGCGGAACCGGGATTCCAACTACGACCGCGAGTCTGTTGCCTAATCCGCTGGTGTTTCCGACGACTGCAATGGGGGTAACCAGCGGCGTGGAATATGCGTTCCTGAACAACACTGGTCCCGTCGCTGACACGGTTCAGAACATTACGATTGGCGGCGCTGACCCTGCAGATTTCCAATGGACCGTCAGTGCGCCCGCGCAGGCCTGCAGTCCCGGCATGCTCCTAAATGCTCAGGCAGTCTGCGTGGTCGGAGTTACATTCACGCCTACGCAAGCGGGGACGAGAACGGCTACATTGCAGGTGACTGATACGGCGACCAACACACCTCAGACGATTACGCTTCAGGGCACTGCTACGGGTACGGGAGGAGTGACGCTGACGGTGATGGAACTGGGGACGGGAACGGGGACAGTATCGAGTACGCCGACCGGAATCCTTTGTCCGAGCACTTGTACGGCGGGCTTTACGAGCGGGCAAGTAGTGACGCTGAGCGCGACGGCGAACTCGGGCTCAACGTTAGGTAGTTTCAGTACGAACTGCACGCCGGCCAGTCCGCAGACGAATCCGCCGAGCTGCACCGTGACATTGAACGGAGCGGCAACGACGGTCAACGTCACGTTCAATACTGCCGGCGGGGGGTTAACGATTAGCCCGAGCACTTTGCCCAACGGTGCGATCGGTGGTGCGTACGGGCAGACATTGCAAGTGAGCGGCGGAACTGCGCCGTATAACTTCACGATTTCCGCAGGGACATTGCCGGCGGGACTGAATTTGGGCGCCACAAGCGGCACGATCGGAGGAGTGCCCACTGGCCCAGCCAGCGCGTCCACATTTACGGTGAGTGTGACCGATTCTTCGACGCCGCCGCTGGCCGGCAGCGCCAACTTCACCATCACGATCGGCGCAGCGGACAGCAGCAATAACTCCGAATTGAACGGACAGTACGCCTTTTTGTTCCAGGGATTCAACGACAGCGACGGAACTATGGTTGTGGTTGCAGGCAGCTTTGTCTCCGACGGACACGGCAACATTCTGCCCGGCGGCTTTGAAGACGCCAACGGCTCAACCGGCGCACAGCCCACGCAGGAGA
>Ga0209624_10000597_pt1 | contig 31651 bp, 21 predicted proteins | sample JacPinW_OM2H0_O1_FD_188565 | JGI IMG/M metagenome (GOLD analysis project Ga0209624, IMG submission 188565) | Forest soil microbial communities from Algoma, Ontario, Canada - Jack Pine, Ontario site 1_JW_OM2H0_O1 (SPAdes) (version 2) | ecosystem: Environmental > Terrestrial > Soil > Boreal...
GCTCGAATTGCGTGCCGGTGTGAGTCAGGATGGACGGAACCGCCGTGAAGCAGGCCGCCTCCATGCCGGTATAATGCATGCCGTAGACCGCCGCGCCCATGACGCAGGCGGCGCCCGCGCGCCACCAGGCTCCCTTGTCGCGAAGCGCGATCCACAGCGCCGCCGTCGCGGCGATGCAGGCGATCACGACCGACGCGGCGACGATCCACGGATTGTAGGTGATGTCGGCCGGAAGCTGCATTGCCGCCATTCCGGTGTAGTGCATGCCGGCCACGCCGCAACCCATGATGAACCCGGCGGCGGTGAGCCGCCGCCAGTCGCGGCCGCCGGCGATGATGACGAAGGCGATCGCGGTGACGTCGATGGCGATGGCGAGCGACAAGAGCGTGATCGGAATGTTGTAGCCGATACTCACCGGCAGCGAGAAAGCGAGCATGGCGATGAAATGCATCGACCAGATGCCGCCGCCCATGGCGGTGGCCGCGGCGACGATCCAGCCCAGGCGCGCCCATCCGCCCGACAGCCAGATGCGCGCCGCGACGTCGAGCGAAACGAATGACGCCCAGGTAGCGACGCCCATCGATAGGAGGACCAGCGTCGGATCGTAGGCGACGGCGAGGATGCCGGTCATATTAGCAATGCTTCCCAAATGCTTAACTCAGCACCATAGGGGATGGAGAGTTAAGGGAGCGTTGCCGCTGCGACCGTGGTGAAGAAACGGTTAAGATTGAGATGAAAGGCGCGGGAAGACTCATGGCGCAGACGCTCGCAAGCGACGGCATTTCGCTTCACCGGCGGGGCCACGGGCCGCCGCTGGTGCTGCTGCACTGCCTGGGCGTCGATCACCGGCTGTGGGACATGGCCTGCGCCGGTTTGGAGCGCGACTTCACCCTGCTCGCCTATGACTTCCCCGGCCATGGCGAAGCCCCGCTTCCGGCCGGGCCTTATGGCATCGCGCAGCTGTCGGCGCAGCTCGAGACGCTGTTGCGGCGCGAAGGCGTCGCCCGCGTTTCGCTGGCGGGGATTTCGCTCGGCGGGCTGGTGGCGCAGGATTTCGCCGCGCGCAGGCCGGACCTGGTCGATAGACTGGTGCTGATCGACACCACGCCGCGCTATACCGACGAGATGCGCGGCATGTGGGCGCAACGCGCGGCGCAGGCGCGGCAAGCGGGCGTGCGCGCGCTCATCCCCGGCCTGCTCGACATCTGGTTCACCAAGGAGTTCCTGGCCGGCAATTCGGACGCCGTGCGTTATGTGCGCGGCTGCTTCGAGGTTTGCTCCGGCGAAGGTTATGCGCTGGCCTGCGAGGCGCTGGCGGCGGCGGATCTGCGCGAGAGCGCGGCGCGGATCAAAGCGCCGGCGCTGGTGGTGTGCGGCGACCAGGACATTCCGAGCTTCCTCGATTCGGCGCGCTGGCTCGCCGCGAACATCAAGGGCGCGCGGCTCGAATGGCTGGGCCCGGCGCGGCATTGCTCGATCCTGGAGCAGCCCGCGGCGTTCCGCAAAATCCTGCGCGCGTTTCTTCCTTAGCGCGGCAGTTCCGATTTCCCCATGAGGAATTCGTCGACGCCGCGCGCGCATTGGCGGCCCTCGCGGATCGCCCACACCACCAGCGACTGGCCGCGCCGCGCATCGCCGCAGGCGAACACCTTGTCGACGCTGCCGCGGTAATCCAGGTCGTTCGCCTTGAGGTTGCCGCGTGCGTCGAGTTCCAGGCCCAGGCTTTCGACCGCGCCCGGCTTTACCGGCGAAACGAAGCCCATGGCGAGCAGCACCAGATCGGCCTTGATGGTGAACCGGCTGCCCGGCAGCTCGACCATCTGCAGCCGGCCGTCCTCGCCCTGCTTCCATTCGACGCGCACCGCATCGAGGCCGGCGACATGCCCGTCGCGGCCGGCGAAGGCGCGGGTCGCCACCGACCAGTCGCGCTCGACGCCCTCCTCCTGCGAGGACGAGGTGCGCAGCTTCATCGGCCAGTCGGGCCAGGTCAAAAGCTTGTCCTCGCGCTCGGGCGGCTGGGGCAGAATCTCGATCTGGGTGATGGAAAGCGCGCCCTGGCGGTTCGAGGTGCCGATGCAGTCCGAGCCGGTATCGCCGCCGCCGATCACCAGCACGTCCTTGCCGGTCGCCAGGATGTCCGGGCCTTCGACCTTGTCGCCGGCGACGCGGTGGTTCTGTTGCGGCAGGAAATCCATGGCGAAGTGGATGCCCATGAGATCGCGGCCCGGAACATTCAGGTCGCGCGGCTGCTCGGCGCCGATGGCCAGCACCACGGCGTCGTATTGCTTCATCAGCTTCTCGACGGGGAGGTTGCGCCCGACATGGGAATTGACGTGGAACACCACGCCCTCGGCCAGCATCTGCGCCACGCGGCGGTCGATGACGTGCTTTTCCATCTTGAAATCGGGGATGCCGTAGCGCAACAACCCGCCGATGCGCGGCGCCTTCTCATAGACCGCGACCTCGTGCCCGGCGCGCGCCAATTGCTGGGCGCAGGCGAGGCCGGCCGGGCCGGAACCGATCACCGCGACGCGCTTGCCGGTGCGGTGCTTCGCCGGCCGGGGCTCGATCCAGCCCTGATCCCAGCCGCGTTCGACGATGGCGTGCTCGATGGTCTTGATGGTCACCGGCTCCTCGATGAGGTTGAGGGTGCAGGCGGCCTCGCAGGGCGCGGGGCAAACCCGGCCGGTGACGTCGGGGAAATTGTTGGTCGAGTGCAGCACCTCGAGCGCGGTGCGGAAATCGCCTTCGAACACCAGATCGTTCCAGTCCGGGATGATGTTGTTGACCGGGCAGGCGGGATGGCAGAAGGGCGTGCCGCAATCCATGCAACGGCCGCCCTGGCGCTTCAACTCCTCGGCGGGGAGCGGCTCGGCGAATTCGCGCCAATGCTTGAGGCGCTCCTCGACCGGCGTGTAGTCGCGGTCGCGGCGCTCGAACTCCAGGAACCCGGTCGGCTTGCCCATCGACTCAGGCGCCCACCGCGAGGCCCATTGTCGTGGTCCCGGCCGAACCGATCTTGTCCATCTTCTCCAGCGCGCGGCGGTATTCGACCGGCATCACCTTGACGAAGCGGGTGCGCGCGGAGTCCCAGGATTCGAGTATGGCGCGGGCGCGCGGGCTGCCGGTGAAGCGGGCATGGCGCTCGATCAGCCGGCGCAGCAGCTTGACGTCGTTCTCGCGCAGGCTGTAGTCGAATTCGACCGGCTGATCGGCGTCGACCGGACCGTCCTCGCCCGACAGCTCCTCGAGAACGACCATGGAGGTGTTGCAGCGCGCGGCGAAATCGCCGCGCTCGTCGTAGACATAGGCCACGCCGCCGCTCATGCCGGCGGCGAAATTCTGCCCCGCCTCGCCCAGCACGGCGACGATGCCGCCGGTCATGTATTCGCAGGCATGCGCGCCCGCACCCTCGACCACCGCGACCGCGCCCGAATTCCGGACCGCGAAGCGTTCGCCGGCGACGCCGCTGAAATAGCATTCGCCCGAGACCGCGCCGTAGAGCACGGTGTTGCCGACGATGATGCTGTACTCGCGCGCGAGCTTGCTCTTGGCCGGGGGATAGATCACCAGCCGCCCGCCGGACAGGCCCTTGCCGACATAGTCGTTGCCGGCGCCTTCGAGGGTGAAGGAGATGCCTTTCGCCAGGAAGCCGCCGAAGGTCTGTCCGCCGGTGCCCTTGAAGCGAACGTCGATGGTCGCGTCGGGCAAGCCGGCGTCGCCGTAACGGCGCGCCACCTCGCCCGACAGCATGGCGCCGACGGTGCGGTTGACGTTGCGGATCGGCAGCTCGATCTTGACGCGCTTGCCCTTGTCCAGCGCCGGCTGCGCCTGGGCGATAAGCTGGTGATCGAGCGCCTTTTCCAGGTGGTGATTCTGCGCCTCGCAGCGGAAGGTCTTGGTGCCGGGCGGAACCTTGGGTCGGTGCAGCACGCGGTCGAGCTTGATCTGACCCGCCTTGGGGTGGTTGGAGCCGCGGCGCATCGTCAGCTTGTCGGAGCGTCCGATCATCTCGTTGAAGGTCTTGAACCCGAGCTTGGCCATCAGCTCGCGGGTTTCCTCGGCGACGAAGCGGAAATAGGTGATGACGTCCTCGGGCTTGCCGGTGAAGCGCTTGCGCAGCTCCTTGTCCTGGGTCGCGACTCCGACCGGGCAGGTGTTGAGATGGCATTTGCGCATCATGACGCAGCCCTCGGCGATGAGCGCGGCGGTGGCGAAGCCGAACTCGTCGGCGCCCAGCAGCGCGCCCACCACCACGTCGCGGCCGGTGCGCAGGCCGCCATCGACCTGGACCGCGATGCGCCCGCGCAGGCCGTTCAGCACTAGTGTCTGGTGGGTTTCGGCCAGGCCGATCTCCCACGGCTCGCCGGCGTGGTGGATCGAAGTCAGCGGGCTGGCGCCGGTGCCGCCTTCCTGGCCGGCGATGGTGACGTGGTCGGCATAGGCCTTGGCGACGCCGGCGGCGATGGTGCCGACGCCGATCTCGGCCACCAGCTTCACCGAGATCCAGGCCTTGGGGTTGACGTTCTTCAAATCGTGGATCAGTTGGGCCAGGTCTTCGATCGAATAGATGTCGTGATGCGGCGGCGGCGAGATCAGGCCGACGCCGGGGATCGAATGGCGCGTGCGCGCGATCCAGTCGTCGACCTTGTGGCCCGGCAGCTGGCCGCCTTCGCCCGGCTTCGCCCCTTGCGCCATCTTGATCTGCAGCATGTCGCCGTTGACCAGGTATTCGGCGTTGACGCCGAAGCGTCCGGACGCCACCTGCTTGATCGACGAGCGCATGGAATCGCCGTTGTCGAGCGGCTTGTAGCGCCGCGGATCCTCGCCGCCTTCGCCGGTGTTGGAACGGCCGCCGATGCGGTTCATGGCGATGGCGAGGGTGGTGTGCGCCTCCCACGAGATCGAGCCGAAGGACATGGCGCCGGTCGAAAACCGCCGCATGATGTTCTCGGCGGGTTCGACCTCCGCGAGCGGAATCGCCGAACCGTTGACGTCGAAATCCAACAGTCCGCGCAGCGAAACCAGCCCCTCTTCCTGGTCGCCGGCGCGGCGGGCGTATTCCTGGTACTTGCGGTAGTTGTTGCCGCGCACCGCGTGCTGCAGCAGCCCGACCGTATCCGCGGTCCAGACATGGCGCTCGCCGCGCACCCGGTAGAGAATCTCGCCGCCGGGATCGAGCGCGTTCTGATAGAGCGGCGAATCGCCGAAGGCCACGCCGTGGCGGCGCACCGTTTCCTCGGCGATCTCCTTCAGGCCGATGCCCTCGACCGGCGAGTCGGTGCCGGTGAAATACTTGTCGAGGAAATCGCTGTTGAGGCCGACCGCGTCGAAGATCTGCGCGCCGCAATAGGACTGAAAGGTGCAGATGCCCATCTTGGACATGACCTTCAGCATGCCCTTGGCGACCGCCTTGATGTAGTGCTTGTGCGCCTCATCCTCGGTGGTGAGTTCGCTGCCGAGCTCGTGCTTGAGAGCCGAGATCGAATCGAGAGCGAGATAGGGGTTGATGGCCTCGGCGCCGTAACTCGCCAACAGGCAGAAATCGTGCAGCTGGCGCGCCTCGCCGGTTTCCACCACCAGCCCAACCTCGGTGCGCAGCCCGTCACGGATCAGGTGATGATGCACCGCCGCCACCGCCAGCAGCGCCGGCACGGCGATGTGCTCGGCGTCGACGTCGCGGTCGGACAGCACGATGATGTTGCTGCCCGCCAGCACCGCCTGCTTGGCGCGCTCGCAGATGCGGGCGAGCGCCGCCTCCATGCCGGCCGATCCGTCGACCGCGGGATAGCACACCGACAGGGTGAAGCTCTTGAAGGCGCCGTTGGTGTTGTCCTCGATGCGGTTGATCTTCTCGAGGTCGGTGTTGGTCAGGATCGGCTGGTGCAGTTCGAGGCGGATATGCTTGCCGCCGGTTTCGAGGTCGAGCAGGTTCGGCCGCGGCCCGACCAGCGAGACCAGGGACATGACCAGCTCTTCGCGAATGGAATCGATCGGCGGGTTGGTGACCTGGGCGAAGCGCTGCTGGAAATAATCGACCAGCATCTTCGGCCGGTCGGAGAGCACGGCCAGCGGCGTGTCGCGGCCCATCGAGCCGACCGAATCCTGGCCGGTCAGCGCCATCGGCTTCAAAAAGAACTTGATGTCCTCGTGGGTGTAGCCGAAGGCCTGCTGGCGGTCGAGCAGCACCTGGTGCGGCGGCGGCAGCGGCGCCACCTCGGCCGGCAGCGCGTCGAGCTTGATCTGGGTCTGGTCGAGCCATTTCTGATAGGGCTTGGCGCGCGCGATCTCGGATTTGAGCTCGGCGTCGTCGATGATCCAGCCGCGTTCCAGATCGACCAGCAGCATCTTGCCGGGCTCGAGCCGCCATTTGCGGATGATGCGCTCCTCCGGCACGTCGAGCACGCCGGCCTCGGACGCCATCACCACCAGATCGTCGGAGGTGACGAAAAAGCGCGCCGGGCGCAAGCCGTTGCGGTCGAGCGTGGCGCCGATCTGGCGGCCGTCGGTGAAGGCCAGCGCCGCCGGGCCGTCCCAGGGCTCCATCAGCGCCGCGTGATATTCGTAGAACGCGCGGCGGTCCTTATCCATCAGCGGATTGTCGGCCCAGGCCTCGGGAATCAGCATCATCAGCGCGTGGGTGAGCGGATATCCCCCCGCGATGAGCAGCTCGAGGCAGTTGTCGAGCGTCGCCGAATCCGAATTGCCGTCGCCGATGAGCGGCCAGAGCTTTTCGAGGTCGGCCCCCAGGAGCTTCGAGGTCATGGAATGGCGCCGCGCCATCATCCAGTTGATGTTGCCCCGGAGCGTGTTGATCTCGCCGTTATGCGCGAGATAACGGAAGGGATGCGCCAGCTCCCAGGACGGGAAGGTGTTGGTCGAAAAGCGCGCATGGACCAGCGCCAAGGCCGATTCGGTGCGCGGATCCTTGAGATCCTTGTAGTAGCGCGCCAGGCGCTGCACGAACACCATGCCCTTGTAGACGACGGTGCGGGTCGAGAGGCTGGCGATGTAGAAGGCGCCGAATTCGGACGGTTTCTTGGCGCGGATTTCCTTGTGCGACTGCTTGCGGATGACGAACAGCTTGCGCTCGAAAGCGTCGGCGTCGGCGCAATCGGCGCCGCGCGCGACGAAGAACTGCCGGATCACCGGCTCGATCGGCTTGATGCTTTCGCCCAGCACCGAGCTGTCGACCGGCACCTCGCGCCAGCCCAGCAACGTCTGGCCCTCGGCCGCGACCAGGCGCGCGATGGTGTCCTCGCACAGGCGGCGGGTGCCGTCGTGGCGCGGCAGGAACACCATGCCCAGCCCGTAATGCCCGGGCGCCGGCAGCGCGAATCCGAGCCCCTTCGCCTCCTCGCGCAGCAGCCGGTCGGGCAACTGGATCAGGATGCCGGCGCCGTCGCCGGCGAGCGGATCGGCGCCCACCGCGCCGCGATGCGCGAGGTTGTCGAGAATGCGGATGCCGTCGGCCACGATGGCGTGGCTCTTGCGGTTCTTGATTTGCGCGATGAAGCCGACGCCGCATGCGTCATGCTCGCTTGCGGGATTGTAAAGTCCCTGCCGCGCGGGCCTGCCGTAGGATTCCAACCCATCCTCCACCCGCCCGATCACCCCTGGGGTCGCGCCCCCGATCGGGCCGGGAAAATCCTTGTTTCCGCCGCCAGGCGGTGCGCGATGTTCTTATCGCTTCAGCATCGCGGCAGGGGGGCGGTGAGTCAAGGTTAAGACGGCCTTGAAACCGGGCCGGGAAAGTCCGGAGAGCCGCGGAAAAGCTTCGTTAATGGGCTGCCCGGCCAGGAGCGGCGGCCGGCCGCGGCGGCGCGTTCGATTCCGTTCCAGCCCTTCGGCGGCGGCGGTTTAGCTTCTTTTTAGCGCCTTTCCGGTTAACTCACGGCCATGCCATCGAACCGGATCAAAGCTTCTCCGCGGCGCCGGGCGCCCGCGCGCGCGTTCGCCGCCGAACGCGACCCGTCATCCTCGGTCCGCATGCTGGTGTCGCAGCAGGGCGACAAGCCCACCATCCGCAACGAGGTGCACCTGGTCGACGCCCAGGCGGTGGCCCAGCTCGGCAGCTGGGAGATGGACCTCGCCACCGGCACCACGGCGATGTCGGCCGAGATGCGGCGCATCTTCGGCTGGGCCGCCGAGGACGAGCCCGAGCTGGGCTGGATCAGCGACATGGTCCATCCCGACGACCGGACCAAGGTCGAGAACTGGCTGGCGCGCAACGCCGCCATGCGCCCGCCCGCCTGGGGCTGTTTCTTCCGCGCGGTGCGGCCCGACGGCACGCTGCGCATGTTCTACGGCCGCAGCGCGCTGCGCTCCGCGCGCAACGGCGCGCTGGCGCGCATCTGCGGCACGGTGCAGGACGTCACCGACCAGGCGGCGAACGAGCGCGCCGTCAGCGAGGCCGCGCATCTCTATCGCGACATCTTCGAGCATTGCGCCTGGGGCATCTTCCAGACCACGCCGGACGGCCGCTACCTCACCGCCAATCCGGCGCTGGCGCGCATCTACGGCTATGACGGTCCGGAACAGCTGCTGTCGCGGCTGACCGACATCGGCGGCCAGCTTTACGTCGATCCCGGCAGGCGCGACGAGTTCGTCCGCATCATGCGCGAGCACGGCGTGGTGGAGGAGTTCGAATCGGCGGTCTACCGCTGCGACGGCACGGTGATCTGGATCACCGAAACCTGCCGCGAGGTGCGCACCAGCACCGGCCGTCTGCTCTATTACGAGGGCACGGTCGAGGACATCACCGGGCGCAAGCGGCGCGAGGAAGAGCTGCGCGCCGCCAAGGAAGCGGCCGAGACGGCGAACCGCGCCAAGACCGAATTCCTCGCCACCATGAGCCACGAGCTGCGCACGCCCTTAAACGCGGTGATGGGCTTCGCCGAGCTCATCTACAAGGAATCGCTGGGCCCGGTGAACATACCGTCCTACCGCGACTATGCCGGCAACATCCACACCAGCGGCCAGCATCTCTTGGCGGTGATCAACGACATCCTCGATTTCGTCAAGGCCGAGTCCGGCAGCCTGGCGCTCGAGATCGGCACGGTCGATCTCGCCGACCTGAGCGGCAGCGTGATCCGGCTGCTGCAGAACCAGGCCAAGACCGCCGGCGTCAACCTGATCGGCCGCATGCCCCGCGGCGCGGTGCCGTGCCAAGGCGACGAGCGCCGGTTGCGCCAGGTGCTGATCAATCTCGCCGGCAACGCCATCAAGTTCACGCCCGCCGGCGGCAGCATCACCATCACCGGCGCCCTCGCCGCCGACGGCCAGGCCCGGCTCGAGGTGCGCGACACCGGCATCGGCATGAGCGCCAAGGATCTGGCCCATGTCGGCGAGCCGTTCTACCAGGCCGACAGCAAGCTCGACCGCAAATACGAAGGCACCGGCCTGGGCTTGGCCATCTGCAAGCGGATGGTGAAGCTCCACGGCGGATCGATGACCATCGACAGCGCCCTCGGCAAGGGAACCGCGGTTACCATCCTGCTACCCGCCGCCCAGCCGCCGGTGCTGTAGCCGGTTTCGCCCACCCGCCCGCTTTTTGGGCGGACGCGGATGCGCGGCGTGCCGTTGACTCCGGCCCTCGCGGCGACGCATGTTTAGCCGAAATCACCCATCGGCCGGCCCCCTTGCGCCAGGCCCGATCGCCCCGTTGGAGCCGGAACCCGCCTTGAAAACCAGCATGCAACCGCTTCCCGCCGACCCGCGGCGCAACGACGCGCTCGACGAGGCCAAGCGCCTCGAGCTCTACCGCCTCCAGGTCGAGATCCGCGATTGCGAGCAGCGCGCCTACGATCTGTTCCTGCAAGGCCTGGTCAAGGGCACCAGCCATCTCTCGCTCGGCCAAGAAGCGGTGGCCGCCGGCTTCGCCGCCGCCATGGAAAAAGGCGATCTCAGCTTCTGCACCTATCGGGGCCATGCTCATACCCTCGCGCGCGGCGTGCCGATGGAGCAGGTGCTGGGCGAGCTGATGCAGCGCGACAACGGCCTGATGCGCGGCAAGGGCGGCTCGATGCACCTGACGTCGGTCGAGCACGGCGTGATGGGCTCCTACGCCATCATCGGCGCGCATCTGCCGATCGCCTGCGGCGCCGCCTGGCGCGCGCAATACAAGGGGCAGACGGACGTCTCGGTCTGCTTCTTCGGCGACGGCACCACCAATATCGGCGCCTTCCACGAGGCGGTGAATTTCGCCGCGGTGTGGAAGCTGCCGGTGATCTTCGTGTGCGAGAACAACCTCTACATGGAATACACCGCGATCAAGGACGTGATCCCGGCGCAGATCCAGCACCCGGCGGCCGACCGCGCCGCTTCCTACGGGCTCGAGCGCATCGTGGTCGACGGCAACGACGCCGACGCGGTCTACCGCTCGGCGCTGACGGCTTACGCCAAGGCGCGGGCGGGCGACGGCCCGTCGCTGATCGAGTGCATGACCTACCGCTACAGCGGCCACAGCCGCGCCGACCCGGCCAAGTACCGGCCCGAGGGCGAGCTCGAAGCCTGGAAGGCGCGCGACCCGCTCAAGCTCTACCGCCAGCGGCTGGTCGAGTTCGGCATCGGCGAATCCGCGATCAAGCGCATCGAGGACGAATCGAAGCGCAAGCTCGACGCCGCGACCGAGGCTTGCAAGGCGGCTCCGCCGCCGCCCGAGTCGATTCTCACCACCGACGTCTATGCCGATGGAGGCTGGGCGTGGCGGAACTGAGCTATCGCGACGCGGTGGCGCGCGGCATCGCCCAGGAGATGGAACGCGACCCCGACGTGGTGTTCCTGGGCGAGGACGTGGCCGGCGCCGGCGGCGTGTTCAAGGCGACGGTGGGATTGCTGGAGAAATTCGGGCCCAAGCGGGTGCGCGACACGCCGATTTCCGAGCAGGCGATATTGGGCGCGGCCATGGGCGCGGCCATGACCGGCCTCAAGCCCATCGCCGAGATCATGTTCTCGGATTTCCTCGCCGTCTGCTTCGACTACATCGCCAACGAATTCCCCAAATCGCATTACATGAGCAACGGCCAGCTCAAATGCCCCCTGGTCGTGCGCACCGGCAACGGCGCCGGCTCGCGCTTCGGCGCGCAGCACAGCCAGAGCGTCGAGAACTGGGCGATGATGATCCCCGGATTGAAGGTGGTGGCGCCGTCGAGCCCGGTCGACGTGATCGGGCTGTTCGCGGCCGCGGTGCGCGATCCCAACCCGGTGATCTTCTTCGAGCACAAATCGCTTTACGCCGCCAAGGGCGAGGTGCCCGACGGCGAGATCGTCGATACGCTCGGCAGCGCCAAAATCCTGCGCCCCGGCAAGGACGCGACCCTGGTGGCGCTCGCCTTGATGGTGCCGCGCGCGCTCCAGGCCGCCGAGACGCTCTCCAAGGAGCACGGCATCGAGATCGAGGTGATCGATCTGCGTTCGCTGGTGCCGCTCGATCTGCAGACCGTGCTGGGCTCGGTCGCGCGCACCGGGCGGTTGTTCACGGTCGAAGAAAACCCGCGGCTGTGCGGCTGGGGCGCGGAGATCGCGTCGATCGCCGCCGATGAATCATTTTACGACCTCGACGGGCCGGTGGTGCGTATCACCACGCCGCATATTCCGCTTCCCGCGGCCGACAATCTCGAGGATCTGGCGCTGCCTTCGGCGCCGCGCATCGTCGACAAGATCCGCCGCTGCCTCAACGGGTGACGCCATGACGACCGGTAAGATCAAGCTCAAGGACGCGCCGGACATCGAGGTGCCGACCGGGCTTTATATCGACGGCCAGTTCCGCGCCGCTTCGGGCGGCGGCACGTTTCCGGTGCTCAACCCCGCGACCGAGCAGCCGCTGTGCGAGGTCGCCGACGGCACGGTGGAAGACGCCAAATCCGCCATCGAGGCCGCCGCCAAGGCCTTTCCCGCCTGGGGCGCCAAGAGCCCGCGCGACCGCGGCGAGATCCTGCGCAAATGCTTCGAGCTGTTCAACGCGCGCAAGGAATTCTTCGCCCGGCTGATGACGCTTGAAAACGGCAAGGCACTGGTCGACAGCCGCGCCGAAGCTGCCTATGCCGCCGAGTTCTTCCGCTGGTACGCCGAGGAAGCGCCCAGGAACATCGGCGAGGTCTCGCGCGCCCCGTCGACCGGCGCGCGCATATTGGTGCAGCACAAGCCCGCCGGCATCGCCGTGCTGGTGACGCCGTGGAATTTCCCCGCCGCCATGGGCACGCGCAAGATCGCGCCGGCGCTGGCCGCCGGCTGCACCGTGGTGCTGAAGCCGGCCTCGGAGACGCCGCTCACCATGCTGGCGCTGGCCGAGCTGTTCGCCGAGGCGGGCGTGCCGCCGGGCGTGGTCAACATCCTGCCGTCGCGCAAATCGGGCGCGGTGGTGGCGGCCATGCTCAAGGATCCGCGCGTGCGCGTCATCTCCTTCACCGGCTCGACCGAAACCGGGCGCAAGCTTTTGCACGAGGCCGCCGACATGGTGGTGCGGCCGGCGATGGAGCTGGGCGGCAACGCGCCCTTCATCGTCTGCGAGGACGCCGACATCGACGCCGCGGTGGACGGCGCCATGATCGCCAAGATGCGCAACATGGGCGAGGCCTGCACCGCCGCCAACCGCTTCTACGTCCACGAGAAGGTGCATGACGCCTTCGTCGACAAATTCGCCGCCAAGATGAAGGCGCTGAAGGTGGGCAACGGCTTGGATGACGGCGTAGCGGTGGGGCCGCTCGTGAACGCCGACACCCGCGACAAGGTGGTGCATCTCGTTGAAGACGCCTTGAACAAGGGCGCCCGGGCGGTGATCGGCGGCGTCCGGCTCAACCGGACGGGATATTTCTATCCGCCGACCGTGCTGGTCGACGTGCCCGACAGCGCCCAATGCCTCAAGGAAGAGATTTTCGGCCCGGTGGCGCCGATCCAGAAATTCAGCGACGAGGACGAGGCCATCCGCAAGGCCAACGACACCGAATTCGGCCTGATCTCCTACGTCTACACCAAGGACATGGCCAAGGGGTTGCGCATCTCGGAACGCCTCGAGGCCGGCATGATCGGTTTGAACCGCGGCGTCGCCAGCGACCCGGCGGCGCCCTTCGGCGGCGCCAAGCAATCGGGCATCGGCCGCGAAGGTGCGCATGAGGGCATGATGGAATTCCTCGAAACCCAGTACATTTCCGTGAGCTGGTAGGCCGGGCGCGGGCGATGAACGTCATCATGCCGCAGCTGGGCGAGACCGTCGCCGAAGGCAAGCTCGCCTCCTGGTTCAAATCGGTCGGCGACAAGGTCGCGGCCGGCGAAAACCTGTTCCTGATCGAGACCGACAAGGTTTCGATGGAGGTGCAGGCGACCGAAAGCGGCGTGCTTAACGAAATCCGCGTCGCCGCCGGCGAGACCGTTCCGGTCGGCACGGTGGTGGCGGTGCTGGGCGAAGCGGGTTCTAAACCTGTCGCCGCTGCGCCCGCTCCGGTCAAAGCGCCGCCGGCCAAGGCGGAAACGCCGCGCTCTGTCGCTCCCGCCGCCAAAGCGCCGGTACAAGTTCCCGCTCCTTCGTCCGAAGCCGCACCCTTCGTGATGAAGCCTTTCGACGAGGTGCGCACGCCCATCAGCTTCGCACTGCCGGCGGTCTCCTTGGACGGGCTCAAGGTGACGCCGCTCGCCCGCCGCCTGATCAAGGAATCGGGCGCCGATCTCGCCTCCATCGTGCAATCGGTGCGCTTGCGCGGCGGCTGGCGCATCGCCGCCTCGGACGTCCAAGGGGCGCCCGCCGCCCGCGCCGAACGCGCGCCCGCCCGCGCGCCGGTGGTTTTGCGCGAAGGCGACAGCATCGAGAAGCTCAACACCATCCGCGCGCTCACCGCCGCCCACTTGGCCGAGGCCTGGCGCACCATCCCGCACGCCTTCCAGGCGGTGGAGGTGGATTTCTCGGCGATATCCGAGGCGCGGCAAAAGGCCAAGGCAAGCTTCGCCCAGCGCCACGGCTTCGCGCTCACTTACCTGCCCTTCATCGCCCGCGCCGTCTGCCTGGCGCTCAATGATTTCCCGCGCCTCAACGCCAGCTTCGACCACGACCGGCTGATCCTGCACGGCGACGTGCATCTGGGCATCGCCGCCGATTTGGGCCATGACGGGCTGATGGTGCCGGTGGTGCTGCACGCCGACGAGATGAACGCCGGCGGACTGGCCAAGGCGATATCGCGCCAGGTGGAAAAGGCGCGGCTCGGGAAACTGACCCCCGGCGACATCTCGGGCGGCACCTACACCATCACCAACAACGGCAGCTTCGGCACGCTCTTCACCATGCCGGTGATCAACGCGCCGCAAGTGGCCATCCTGTCCTTCGACGCGGTGCGCAAGAAACCGGTGGTGATCGAGGGCAAGGCGGCCGACAAGATCGAGGCGCGGCCGATCGCGGTGCTGGGCCAGAGCTTCGACCACCGCGCGGTCGACGGCGCCTATTCGGCCTCGTTCCTGCAGAAGCTCAAGCGCGTGGCCGAGACCCACGACTGGGCAAGCGAGCTTTCCTAATACTGCTTATAGGGCAGGAATTTCCCGGTCATGGTGACGCGCACGCGGTCGCCCTTCTGGTCGGGCTGGCGTTCGAGCTTCATGTCGAAATCGATCGCGCTCATGATGCCGTCGCCGAATTCCTCCTGGATAAGCGATTTCCAGGTGGTGCCGTAGACCTGGACCAGCTCGTAGAAGCGGTAGATCAGCGGGTCGGTCGGAACGGTTGTCGGCAGCGAGCCGCGATAGGGAATGTCCTGCAACAGCAGGGTTTCGTCCTCGTCGAGGCCGAGCAGCTTGCCGGCGGTTTCCGCCTCGGGCTTGGAGAGCTTCATCTGCCCGTGCAGCGCGGCGGTGTAATAGACCGGCGAGCCGGGGCCGATCTTGGCCGCGATGTCGCGCCATTTGAGCCCCTTCTTCCTGACGATGGCGGCGATTTTCTCGGTCAGCTGGTCGCGGGTCATATCGGACCTCCTCGGTTGATATGCCGAGGATGGAGCAAGCGGCGTGCCAACCCCTGGTGCGTGCGCTTCACCCCTGCAATTCTTGGCTGCTTGACATTGGAACATAACAGGAACACATTTTATATATGCCTGACCGCGAAGCGCTGATCCGAAATATAAAGGTCGGAGACATTTTTCATGCCGAAAGCCCAAACGGCGCGAGCATGATCTGCCTGGCTACGGCGGTTGATCAAACAACCATTCACGCTAGAAGAATTACTACACAAGACGATTTCGAATTCGATCGGACGACCGGCGTAGGGCAATCGGCCCGCCGCCGCGTTCCATGTACAATCAATTCTGTCGCGCCGCTTCCGCCGGAGATCCACAACGTATTCCTGGGGCTAGATCACCGATATCGAACGAGCAACGACCCGGAACGGAACAAATTATCCCAGGCCGAGATAGACGCCATTCTCTACATAGACAAATATTATCCTGCGAACCCGATTTGAGCTTGGGACGAAAGACGTGCCCGACCGCGAAGCGCTGATTCGAAATATTGCCGTCGGCGATATCTTCCTCGGGCAGAGCCAGAGCGGGGCTAGTCTGCTTTGCCAAGCAAGGACGATCGGCGAAACGACCATCGGCGCTCAACGGCTTTTCATGAGCGACGTTACGTTTGAATTCGACCGGACTACGGGCCTAGCGGATTCGGACGGGGTTCCGTGCCGCATTTATTCGGTTGCGCCCTTACCCTCGGATATTCTCCAAATACTTCTCGCCTTGGATCACCGCCATCGAACAAGCACCGAACCCGGACGGGGCAAATTATCCGACGCCGAAAAGCGCGCGCTGAGCTTCATCTACAATTTTTACCGGGAGAATCCGATTGAGCCCAGAACGCCAAGTGAGATTCAAGCCGAGAAGATATCAGTGACTGAAGCCATGCTCAGTTTCTGGCGGATCGTGTAAGTCGATAGCCGCGCTTACTCCGCCACCTTCGAACGCTCAGTGCCCGCCGGGCGGCGGCTGGTCGGTGTCGTTCCATTTGTCGCAAGCCGTCACGCTTTTCTGCGCCGGATCGTAATAGAGACAGATATTCGTCCAGTGCGGGTTGTGCTGCCAATCCTGGTAATCGACGCGGCCGAGCAGATAGAGCCGCTGGTCCCGGTCGTTCACCGGAATGGCGATCTTGGCCAGATCGTCGGCGCCGACGGATTGCTTCATCGCATAGCCCGTGTCGGGCCACAGGAATTGATTGGAACATTCCGTGCCGCCGTCGCCGCAGGGCGGAAACGCCGGCGGGTCGGTCATGTCGGCGGCGTCGACATCGACATGGAACCAGCCGCGAACCGCATAGCCCGGGGTCATGCCGCTGTTTTTGATTGTGTAGGTGACCGTGAAAGGCTGGTCGGAAGCGATTTGCGCGGGATCGGTTTCGAAATGGGACAACCCGATCCAGGGGCGCAGCCCGTTGTTCAAACCGGCCAGCTGGCCGCGCATGGCTTTGAGCTGGCCCCAAAAGACATAGGCGGCGGCGGCCACGGCGACGACAACCACCAGGCTGAGCCAGAAGCGGTAGCGGTCCCGCCGGGCGCGCCGCGCGTTGTCGGCTTGCTGCGCCTCGTCGCGGCTTTGCATCTGGTTTGCCATTTTCTCGAGCGCGGCGATAAGCGCCTGCTGCTGCCGGCCGGAATCGCGCCGGCCTTGATCGCTTTCGACCGCGGCCGGCGGCTCCGCCGCGGCGACCGCCGGCTCGCGTTTTTCCTTCACCTTGTCGCTTTGCTTCCCCTCCGCTGCCGGCGGAGTTTTCGGTATGCGCGCCACGTCGACACCCCTTCAATGCTTCCGCGAAATATCCTTGCCGTGACGCCTGTTATAGCGGAATCGAAATTTCAAAGCTGCAACCGCTTGGTCGCACCTACTCCGCCGCCTTGGAGGGCGACTTGCCCGTGGATCGCTTGGCCGAAATCGCCAGCTTGTCGTTGCCGGTGGCCGTCACCTTGACGGTCTCGCCCTCGGATATCTCGCCCTGGAGGATCTTCTCGGCCAGGGGGTTCTGCAGCTCGCGCTGGATCACGCGCTTCAACGGCCTGGCGCCGTAGACCGGGTCGTAACCCGCCTGGGCCAGCCAGGCCCGGGCCTTGGGATCGAGCTCGATCGCGATCTTGCGCTCGGCCAGGAGCTTTTCGAGCCCCTTGAGCTGGATCGAAACGATGCCTTCCATGTCGGCGCGGGAGAGCCGCCGGAAGATCAAGATCTCGTCGAGCCGGTTCAGGAATTCGGGGCGGAACGCGCCGCGCACCGCCTCCATCACCTGCTCGCGCACCGAGGACGTTTCCTGGCCCTCGGGCAAATTGGCGAGATACTCGCTGCCCAAATTGGAGGTGAGGATGATGAGCGCGTTGCGGAAATCGACCGTGCGGCCCTGGCCGTCGGTCAAGCGGCCGTCGTCCAGCACCTGGAGCAGCACATTGAAGACGTCGGGATGCGCCTTTTCGATCTCGTCGAACAGGATCACCTGGTAGGGCCGGCGGCGCACCGCCTCGGTCAAGCCGCCGCCTTCCTCGTAGCCGACATAGCCCGGCGGCGCGCCGATAAGCCGCGCGACCGCGTGCTTTTCCATGTATTCCGACATGTCGATGCGCAGCATCGCCTGATCGTCGTCGAACAGGAACTCGGCCAGCGCCTTGGCCAGCTCGGTCTTGCCGACGCCGGTCGGCCCCAAGAACAGGAAAGATCCGATCGGCCGGTTGGGGTCCTGCAGGCCCGCGCGCGCGCGGCGGATGGCGTTCGAGACCGCGATCACCGCCTCGTCCTGGCCGACCACCCTCCGGCGCAGCTCGTCTTCCATGCGCAGCAGCTTCTCGCGCTGGCCTTCGAGCAGCTTGTCGACCGGGATGCCGGTCCAGCGCGACACCACCGCGGCGATGTGCTGGCTGGTCACCGCTTCCTCGATCATGCGGCTGTCGCCCGCGCCCTCGGCCGCTTTCAGCTTCTTTTCGAGCTCGGGAATGGTGGCGTAGGTCAGCTCGCCGGCGCGGGTGAAATCGCCCTTGCGCTGCGCCTGTTCGAGCTCGACCCGGGCGCGGTCGAGCTGCTCCTTGAGCTTCTGCGCCCCGGCCATCTTGTCCTTTTCGGCACGCCAGCGCCCGGTCAGATCGGCCGACTGCTTTTCCAGATCCTTGAGCTCGGTTTCGAGCTTCTTCAGCCGGTCCTTCGAGGCGGTGTCGCTTTCCTTCTTCAAGGCCTCGCGCTCGATCTTGAGCTGGAGGATGCGGCGGTCGAGCTCGTCGATCGCCTCGGGCTTGGATTCGGCCTCCATGCGCAAGCGCGAGGCGGCCTCGTCCATCAAATCGATCGCCTTGTCGGGCAGGAAGCGGTCGGCGATGTAGCGGTTCGAGAGATTGGCGGCGGCGACGATGGCGGCGTCGGTGATGCGCACGCCGTGATGCAGCTCGTATTTCTCCTTGATGCCGCGCAGGATCGAGATCGTGTCCTCGACCGAGGGCTCGTTGACGAAAATCGGCTGGAAGCGCCGCGCCAGCGCCGCATCCTTTTCGATGTTCTTCCGGTATTCGTCGAGCGTGGTGGCGCCGACGCAGTGCAGCTCGCCGCGCGCCAGCGCCGGCTTCAGCATGTTGGAGGCGTCCATCGCACCTTCGGCCTTGCCGGCGCCGACCAGCGTGTGCAGCTCGTCGATAAACACGATGATTTCGCCGGCGCTCGCCGTGATCTCGGACAGCACCGCCTTCAGGCGTTCCTCGAACTCGCCGCGGAACTTGGCGCCGGCGATCAGCGCGCCCAGATCGAGCGCCAGCAGGCGCTTGTTCTTGAGGCTTTCGGGCACGTCGCCCTGGACGATGCGCAGGGCCAGGCCCTCGACGATGGCGGTCTTGCCGACGCCGGGCTCGCCGATCAGCACCGGGTTGTTCTTGGTGCGGCGCGACAGCACCTGGACGGTGCGGCGGATTTCCTCGTCGCGGCCGATGACCGGGTCGAGCTTGCCGTCGCGCGCCGCCTCGGTCAGGTCGCGGGCGTATTTCTTGAGCGCGTCATAGGCCTGCTCGGCGGATGCCGTGTCGGCGGTGCGGCCCTTGCGGATCGATTCGATGGCGGCGTTGAGGCTTTGGGCGTTGAGGCCGGCAGCCGCCAGCGCCTGGCCGGCGGCGCTTTTGCCGTCGAGCGCCAGCGCCAAGAGCAGCCTTTCGGTGGTGACGAAGCTGTCGCCCGATTTGTCGGCGAGCTTTTCCGCCTGTTCGAACAGCCGCGCGGTTTCGGTGGACAGATAGACCTGGCCGGTGCCCTTGCCTTCGACGCGCGGCAGCTTGGCAAGCGCCGCTTCGACCGAGGCCAAGGCGCGGGCGGGATCGCCGCCCGCGGCGCGGATCAGGTTGGCGGCGAGGCCTTCCTTGTCGTCGAGCAGCACCTTGAGCAGATGCTCGGGCTGGAGCTGCTGATGGCCGGAACGCTGGGCGAGCGTCTGCGCCGCCTGGACGAAGCCTTTCGAGCGCTCCGTGTATTTCTCGAAGTCCATGGGACCCCCTGCAATGAACCGACAAACCCGCCCTTCTTGGAAGCGGCGGGAACTGCCTTCCACGCTTAAATATGGGGTCTACCCCCATTATCGCCAAGGGCCGGGCTTCGGCCCGCGCTTAGCGCCGGCTCAGGAGCCGTGCGGGGTTTCCGGTCCGGGCGCGGGCGGCTGGGGTTCCGATTGCGGCTGCGGCTGCGGCTGCGGCTGGGATTGGACCGGCGGCTGGTGCGGCTGGGGCTGCGGCTGGGATTGAACCGGCGCCGGCTGGTGTTGCGGCTGCGGCTGCGGCTGGTGTTGCGGCTGCTGATAAGGCTGCGCGTTCTGCCGCGGCTGTTGCTGGTAATGCTGCGGGTTGTGTTGCGGATTGTGTTGCTGCGGATTGTGCTGCTGCGGCTGGTGCTGCTGCACCGGCTGCTGATAGGGCGGCGTCTGGCCGTCGCCGTCCATCTCGCCGCCGCCCATGTTCATCTCGGTATCCGCCGGCGTCATCGGCCGGCCCTGGCCCATCTGGTTGTTCTGGCCGTCGCCGTTCGCCTGCATGATGCGGTAGTAGTGCTCGGCGTGCTGGTAGAGATTCTCGGCGGCGACGCGGTCGCCCGAGGACGAGGCCTCGCGCGCCATGGCGATGTAGCGCTCGAACACCTGATAGGCGTTGCCGCGGATCTTCACGCTGGGCCCGCTCGAATCGAAATTCTGCATGCGATTCGGCGGACGCGGGCGGTTGTTGTTGTTCGGGTTGCCGCCGCCGCCCATCATGTTGTTGTTGCGGCCGCCACGGCCGCGGTTTTTTTGGCCTGGTCTCATGTTTCCCTGGAAATCGCGACTCATTTTGAACTCGAAGCAGTTTGCTGGTTGCGTCCCCGAATCCGATTCACCGGTCCGTTCCGTTTACACGGACGGTTGATAGCGGATAGGGGATCGGTTTTGCCCTTTAAGGGCCTGGAGCACTTGGCTCTCTGGCTTTTGGCAAAATCACCCTAGACGGGATGGGCGGTCATGCCAATCAGTTTTTTTCGTTAATTTCGCCCTCCGGCAGGCTTAACCCTCTTGACGCAGGATCAGACAGCGCTCGATTCGCGCGAGGTCTTGTCTTGTTCCCGCCGCTTTAAGCCCGGCTCCGGCCATGATCGCGGCAACTTGCCGCGCCTGACCCTGCCCCAGCTCCACGAATGCCGCGCCGCCGGGTTTCAGGCCGCGGCGGATGACCGGCGCCAGGGCGCGGTAAGCCGCGAGACCGTCCGCGCCGCCGTCGAGCGCCGCGCGCGGATCGAAGCGCGCGACCTCCGGTTGCAAGGATTCAAGCTGGTCGGATCGTATATAGGGCGGGTTGGCGAGAATTACATCGGCCGCGCCCAAATTTTTTTCCGCCCAATCGCCCAGGACGAACATGGCGCGTGCAGCCACGCCCAGCGCTTCGGCGTTTTGCCGCGCGGTTTCGACCGCGCCCGGCAGGATGTCGATGCCGATGCCGGCGGCATGGGGAAATTCGGACAGGAAGGCGAGCAGTAGCGCGCCGCTGCCGCTGCCGAAATCCACCGCGCGCAGCGCCGCCTTGCGGTTCGGCAGATGTTCGAGCGCGGCCTCGATCAGGGTCTCGGAATCCGGGCGCGGATCGAGCGTATCGGTCGAGAGCTTCAGATCGAGGCTCCAGAATTCGCGCCTTCCGCTGATGCGCGCATAAGGCTCGCGCGCCGCGCGGCGGCCGACGTAATCGCCGAACCGCGCCGCATCGCCCTGCGCCAGCTCCAGCAGCAGCCGGGCCTCGCGGCGCGGATTGTCGATCCCGGCGCGTTCCAGCACCCGCGCGGCCTCGCCGGCGGCGTCGCGCTTGGCGGCGGCGCTCATTCGGCCTCGGCCAGCTTGGCGGCGCGGTCCTCGGCCAGGAGGGCGTCGATGAACTCGTCGAGCGCCTCGCCGTCCAGCACCTTGTCGATCTTGTAGAGGGTGAGGTTGATGCGGTGGTCGGAAACCCGGCCTTGGGGAAAATTGTAGGTGCGGATGCGCTCGGAGCGGTCGCCGGTTCCCACCTGGCTTTTGCGCGAGGCCGCGCGCGCCGCCTCCTTGGCCTGGCGCTCGCGTTCGTAAAGCCGGGCGCGCAGCACCTTCATCGCCTTGGACTTGTTCTTGTGCTGCGATTTCTCGTCCTGTTGCGACACCACCAAGCCGGTCGGCAAATGGGTGATGCGGACCGCGCTGTCGGTGGTGTTGACCGATTGCCCGCCCGGGCCGGAGGAGCGGAACACGTCGATGCGCAGATCCTTGTCCTCGATCTTGATGTCGACCTCTTCGGCCTCGGGCAGCACGGCGACGGTCGCGGCCGAGGTGTGGATGCGGCCCGAGCCTTCGGTCGCGGGGACGCGCTGCACGCGGTGGACGCCGGATTCGAATTTGAGCCGCTGGAACACGTTGCGGCCGGCGATTTCGGCGATCGCCTCCTTGTAGCCGCCGATGCCGGTGTCCGAGAGCTCGATCACCTCGAAGCGCCAGCCCTTGAGCACGGCGTAGCGCTGATACATGCGGAACAGCTCGGCGGCGAACAGCGCCGCCTCCTCGCCGCCGGTGCCGGCGCGGACCTCGAGGATGGCGTTCTTCTCGTCGGCCTCGTCCTTGGGCAGCAGCATGGTCTTCACATCCTCGTCGAGCGCCAGGAGGCGCTTCCTCACGGCGTCGAGCTCGCTTTCCGCGAGCTTGCGCATCTCCGCGTCGTCGCCGCCGACCAGGGTTTCGAGCTCGGCCTGTTCGGCCTGGGTCTGGCGCAGGGCGTTGATGCTGGCGACGATCGGCGTCAACTCGCTGTATTCCTTGGCGAGCTTGACGAATTCGCTCGAGCGTACCGGATCGGACATGAGCGTCGACAGCTCGGCGTGGCGGGCCACCAGCCAGTCGAGCTTCGCATCGAACGCGGTCTTGTCGGCCATCTCAGACCCGGAACTTGGCGAGCCGGTCTTTCAAAGCCGCCAGCGGCGCCTCGGTCTGCTCGCCGCTGTCGAGATCGCGCACCGCCGCCTGGCCGCGTTTCAGCTCGTCCTCGCCGAGGATCACGGCGGCGCGCGCCTTGATCTTGTCGGCGCGGCGCATGCGCTTCTGCAGATTGCCGGAATAGGCGAGATCGACCGCGAAGCCTTCGCGGCGCAGCTCCTGCGACAGTTTCAGCGCCAGGCTTTCGCCTTCCGCGCCGATCGGCACCAGCGCGATCGGCCGCGGCGGCGGCGGCGGTTCGGCGATCATCAGCGCCAGGCGCTCGATGCCGCCGGCCCAGCCGACGCCCGGCGTTTCCGGCCCGCCCATCACGCCCATGAGGCCGTCATAACGTCCGCCGGCCAGCACTGCGCCTTGCGATCCCAGCTCGGTGGTCGTGAATTCGAAGGCGGTGTGGCAGTAGTAATCGAGGCCGCGCACCAGACGCGGATTTTCCCGGTAGGAGATTCCGAGCCGGTCGAGTCCTTGCTTCACCGCGCCGTAGAAATCGCGCGCTTCGGGCGTAAGGAAATCGGCGAAGGACGGCGCCTGCGCGTTGACGCGCCGGTCGCCCTCGTCCTTGGAATCGAGGATGCGCAATGGGTTGCGTTCCAACCGGTGGCGGCTGTCCTCGGACAGGTTTTTCTCGTGACCCCGGTAGTATTTCACCAGCGCGTCGCGATAGGTCGTGCGGCTGGACGCGTCGCCGAGCGTGTTCAATTCCAGCGTGGTGCGCGGCAGCACGCCCAGCGCGGCGAGGATCTCCGCGCCCAGCGCGATCGCCTCGACGTCGCCTTGCGGCTCCTTGACGCCGATCAGCTCGACGCCGATCTGGTGGAACTGGCGGAAACGGCCCTTCTGCGGCCGTTCGTAGCGGAACATCGGCCCCTGGTAGAAGAGCCGCAGCGGCAGGCTTTGCGTCAACCCGTTGGTCATCACCGCGCGCACCACCCCGGCGGTGTTCTCGGGGCGCAGCGACAGGTTCTCGCCACCCTTGTCGGCGAAGGAATACATCTCCTTCATGACGATGTCGGTGGTTTCGCCGATCGGCCGCGAAAACACCTCGGAGAATTCGAAGATCGGGGTGGCGATTTCCTCGTAGCCGAAGCGTTCGGCCACCGCCCGCGCGGTTTCGGCGACGGTGCGGAAACGCCGCATCGCCGCGGGCAGGAGGTCCTGGGTGCCGCGGACGGGTTGCAGCCTTCCGCTCAAGAGGCGGCGGCCTCTGCCGGCGCGGCCGCTTTCTCGTCTGCCTGCTTTTTCGCTTCGATCTCGGCCGCCTTCTTCTCGACCATCGCGACCAGGTGGTCGACGATGCCCTCGTCCTTGAGGCGGTGATGCGGCACGCCCGCGACATAGACCTGGTGGGTGTTGTTGCCGCCGCCGGTGAAGCCGATATCGGTCTCGCGCGCCTCGCCCGGGCCGTTGACGACGCAGCCGATGACCGAGAGCGTCATCGGCGTGGTGATGTGCGCCAGGCGCTGCTCGAGCACCTCGACCGTCTTGATGACCTCGAAATTCTGCCGCGCGCAGGACGGGCAGGAGATGACGGTGACGCCGCGGCGGCGCAGGCCCAGCGCCTTCAAGATCTCGTAGCCGATCTTGATCTCCTCGACCGGCTCGGCCGAGAGCGAGACGCGGATGGTGTCGCCGATGCCGGCCCACAAAAGCGAGCCCATGCCGATGGCGGATTTGGTGGTGCCGGTCATCAGCCCGCCGGCCTCGGTGATGCCGAGATGGAGCGGGTAGTTGCACGCCTCGGCGAGCTGCTGATAGGCGGCCACGGCGAGGAACACGTCCGAGGCCTTGCACGAGATCTTGAACTCGAAGAAATCATTGTCCTCGAGAATCTTGGCGTGGGTGAGCGCGCTTTCGACCATGGCTTCGGGACAGGGCTCGCCGTAGCGCTCGAGCAGATCGCGCTCGAGCGAGCCGGCGTTGACGCCGATGCGCATCGAGCAGCCGTGATCCTTGGCGGCCTTGACCACCTCTTTCACGCGTTCGGCCGAGCCGATGTTGCCGGGATTGATGCGCAGGCAGGCGGCGCCGTTCTGGGCCGCCTCGATCGCCCGTTTGTAGTGAAAGTGAATATCCGCAACAATGGGCACCTTGACCTGGCGCACGATGTCCTTGAGCGCGGCGGAGGATTCCTCGTCCGGGCAGGAGACGCGCACGATGTCGGCGCCGGCGCGTTCCAGCCCTTGGATCTGCTCCACCGTCGCCTTGACGTCATGCGTCAGGGTGTTGGTCATCGACTGCACGGTGATCGGCGCGTCGCCGCCCACCGGCACCGATCCCACATGGATCTGCCGGCTCTTGCGGCGGTCGATATCGCGATAAGGGCGCACGCTCATAGCAAAAACCTCGTTTCAGGCGCCGGGCGGAAGGGGAAAGTCCAGGTTTATCAATGGTTTCCGGGTCTCCGGCGGCGCCGCACAGGATGTTATAGCGCGTTATAGCGGGTTTTTGTGGCAGGAAAAAGTTCGGGCCTTTCCCCGCCCCGCCGAGCGCAAGACGGGCCGGTCAATCCACCGCCGCGGTTCCGGCCATCAGCCGGTCGGGATCGAGCAGGACATTGTGCTTCACTTTGCCGGAAAGCGGCGGCGCCGGATTGCCGTCGACCGTGACCTCGAGCGCGGCGGCGTTGCCGGTCATGAGGTGCAGGCCGGGCCGGTCGGGCACGCGGTAAACCTCGTCCGCTTTCAGCAGCCGCTGGAACAACACCGACTGGTCGCGGTCGCGCACCTGCAGCCAGCTGTCGGCCTTGGCGCGGATGACGATGCGCGCCGGCGCGGCGGTCGCGCCGAAGACGTGATCGGTATCGCCCGGCGCGTTGCCGGACGCGTCGGCGGGCGCGGCATCGTCGGACGGCGCCGCCGCCTGTTGCTGCGGCGGCGCGGGCGCGGCGGAAGGCGGCGCGGCCGCTGTTTGCTGCGGCGGCGGTGCCGCGGGCGCGGACGGCGGCGCGGACACTGCCGGTTGCGGCGGCGGCGCAGGCGGCGGCGAAGGCGGCGCCGGCCGGGGCGCGGGCGAGATCGCCGCCGAGGCCGCCGGCGGCGAAGGCGGCGGTGCGGGCGGAACGGCGGCGGAGTTGGCGTTGCCGGCTTGGTTGCCCATCAGCTCGGCCGGCACCTCGCTCACCCGTTCGGGCCGGGTGGCGTTGCCGGAGGATAGGAAATACCAGATGGCATAAGCGGCGACCAACAGCAGCAGCGCCGCGATCAGAATCGGCTTGCGCGGGATGCTGCGGTCGGTGAGCGGTATCGGGAAGACCAGGTCGCGCGAGATCTCGAGCCCGCTCGCTTCCTGCTTGAAGCGGCGCACCGCCTCTTCGCCGTCGAGACCCATGTGAATGGCATAGGCGCGCACGAAGCCCAGCGCATAGACCGGCGCCGGCAGGCGGTCGTAACGCCCTTCCTCGAGCGCAGTGAGATAGGCCGGGCGGATGCGCAAGGCGGCGCCGATGCGCTCGATGTCGCCGCCGTAATTCTCGCGCGTCTCGCGCAGCAGCGCGCCGATGGTGTGCCGGGGACGCGGTGCTTCTTCCGCAGGCGCGGAAGGCGCCGCGCCCTCGCCTTCGGGCGGCTTCGGTTCATCAAAGAGCGACGACATCAGCCTCTCGACCGGATCGCGCGCGGTTGGTCAGCCCACCCGGGAACTCCGGCGCTGTTGCCTTAACCCGGCACCGTCCAAGGTATCAACCGCCGGGCGGAGCCGCAACCGCCGCCTTAGACCACGACGCCGTGATCGCGCGCGAAATCGCGCAGCCGGTCGCGCAGGCCGGTCGATCCCGCGCCTTCCTGGGTGGCGAGGAACTCCCCGAGACTGGCGAGATCGAGACTGCGGATCATCGCCTTGACCGGGCCGAGCGCGGTGGGCGACATGGAGAGATTGCGGTAGCCGAGTCCGATCAGCGCCATGGCGCCGAGCGTGTCGCCGCCCATCTCGCCGCACAGCGCCAGCGGCTTGCCCGCAGCGGCGCAGGCCGCGGATATCGCCGCCAGCACGCGCAGCATCGGCGGCGACAGCGGGTCATAGCGTTCGGCGACGCGGGCATTGCCGCGGTCGGCGGCGAACAGGAACTGCATCAGGTCGTTGGTGCCGACCGAGACGAAATCGACCCGCGACAAAAGCTCGGGCAGTTCCCACAGCAGCGCCGGCACTTCGAGCATCACCCCGGCCTCGACCGAGAGCGGGAGCTGGCCGTCGCGCTTCTTCACCCGGTCGAGTTCCAATTCCAGCAGCTCGCGCGCGACCGTGAATTCGGCCAGTTCCGCCACCATCGGAAACATGACCCGGAGGCGCTTGCCCGACGCCGCGCGGATGAAGGCGCGCAGCTGCTGGCGCAGCAGCGAGGGCCGGTCGAGCGCGAGGCGGATGGCGCGCCAGCCCATGGCCGGATTCTCCTCCGCCACGTCCTCCATATAGGGCAGCAGCTTGTCGCCGCCGACATCGAGGCTGCGGAAGGTGACCGGGCGGTCGCCCGCCAGCTCGATGACGCGGCGGTAGAGCGCCGCCTGCTGCGCGGTGGTGGGAAATTCCTCGCGCAGCATGAACAGCAGTTCGGTGCGGAACAGGCCGATGCCGGCGGCGTTGGCCTCGTCGAGATAGGGCAGGTCGATCAGCAAGCCGGCATTGAGGTTCAATTCGATGCGCACGCCGTCCTTGGTCTCGGGCGGCAGGTCGCGCAACGCGGCGTAACGCTGGCGCTGGCCCTGGCGGATGCGGATGCGCGCCATCGCCGCCTGCTGCAGATCCTCGCCGGGACGCAGCAGCACCGCCGCTTCCTCGCCGTCGACCGCCACCAGGTCGCCCGCCTCGACCTTGGTGAGCACGTTCTTGACCCGGCCGACCACGGGAATGTCGAGCGCGCGCGCCACCACCGCGACATGGGCACCGGGCGAGCCCTCCTCCAGCACCAGGCCGCGCAGTCCCTTGCGCTCGTAGTCCAGCAGTTCGGCCGGCCCCATGTTGCGCGCGATCAGCACGTAGTGCTCCGGCAGCCCGGTCTTGGCCGCGCCGGCGGCTTCGCCGCTCAAATGCAACTGCAGCCGGTTGCCGAGGTCGTCGAGATCGGAGAGCCGCTCGCGCAGATAGGGATCGGTCGCCTGGCTCAGGCGCACGCGCGAATCGTTTTGCACCTTCTGCACCGCCGCCTCGGCGGTGAGGCCGCCCTTGACCGCGTCGGTGATGCGCGCGAGCCAGCCGCGGTCGGCGGCGAACATGCGGTAGGTTTCGAGCACGTCGTGGTGCTCGCCGCCCGAGGGAATGTCGCTCTGGGTGAGCAAGGCGTCGATCGCGCTCTGCATCGCGGCCACCGCCGTGCCGAGGCGTTCGAGCTCGGCCCCGGTGTCCTCCGCCACCACCCGGCTGATGACGATGCGCGGCTGATGCAGCACCGCGTGGCCCATCGCCAGGCCGGCGTTGAGCTTGATGCCTTCGAGCCGCACCGGCAGGGTGACGTTGCCCTCGCCCTGCTGCCGCTCCAGCGGATTGACCAGGTCGCCCGAGGCCGCCAGCTCGGCCAACACCATGGCGATGGTCTGCAGCACCTCGATCTCGTCTTCGGTGTAATTGCGCAGCGTCCGGTTCTGGACGACCAGCACGCCCAGCACGCGGCCGCCGCGCAGGATCGGCACGCCCATCAGCGAATGGAAGATTTCTTCGCCGGTCTCGGGCCGGTAGGCGAAATCGGGATGGGTTTGCGCGTCGGCGAGCGCGAGCGGCCGGGCGGTCGCGGCGATGACGCCGACCAGGCCCTCGCCCACCCGCAACCGGGTGCGATGCACGGCTTCGGGCCGCAGGCCCTCGGTGGCGAAGAGTTCGAGCACCTCGCCCGCGCGCATGACGTAACAGGAACAGACCTCGGCCACCATGTCGGCGGCGATGATCTTGACGATGGTGTTGAGCCGCTCTTCCGCCGTGCCCGAACCCGCCATCACGTCGCGCAGGCGGCGAAGTACGCGGCGGGAGCCCGTGGCCGCCGCGCCGGGTTCCATCACGCCCCCGCCCGGGACCTGAGCCCGGCGCCGAGCTTGCCCTCGGCTTCGCGGTCGAAGGCGGTGGCGGCGCGTCCTTCCAGCGCCTCGGCCGCCTGCGTCACCAATTCGTCGAGAATGTCCTTCGTCGACTGCTCGCGCGTCACCAGCCCGACGCTCTGCCCGGCCATGAGCGAGCCGTTCTCGATATCGCCGTCGACCACCGCGCGGCGCAGCGCGCCGGCCCAGAAGCGCTCGATCTCGAGCTGCGCGTCCTTCTGCGACAGGCCGCCCTGGTTGAAGCGCTCGATGACCGCGCGCTGCAAGGCCATGAATTCCTTGGTGCCGGCATTGGCGAGCGCGCGCACCGGAATCACCGGGAAGCGCGCATCGAGCTGCGCCGAGGGCACCGCGTCGCGCGCCGAAGCGCGGATGAAGGCCTGCTTGAATTTGGCATGCGCGATCGACTCATGGGCGCAGACGAAGCGCGTGCCGAGCTGCACCCCCGCGGCGCCCATCTCCAGATAAGAGGCGATGGCCGAGCCGTGGCCGATGCCGCCGGCGACGAACACCGGCACTTCAGTGACGTTGGGCAATATCTCCTGCGCCAGCACGCCGGTGGAAACCGGGCCGATATGGCCGCCCGCCTCCATGCCCTCGATGACGATGGCGTCGGCGCCGGCGCGGATGAGCTTCTTGGCGATCGCCAGCGCCGGCGCGAAGCACACGAGCTTCGCCCCCGATTGCTTGATGCGCGCAACCGCCGGCGCCGGCGGCAGCCCGCCCGCCAGTACCACGTGGCCGACCTTGCGTTTGGAGCAGATGTCGACCAGCGCGATCAGGTCGGGGTGGAGCGTGATCAGATTGACGCCGAAGGACTTCTTGGTGAGTTCCCGTGTGGCCGCGATCTCCTCGTCCAGGAGCTTGGGCGTCATCGAGCCGCAGGCGATGACGCCGAAACCGCCGCCGTTGGAAATGGCGGCGACCAGGTTGCGCTCCGACACCCAGGTCATGGCGCCGCCCATGATGGCGAGCTCGGTGCCGAGGAACCCCCGCCCCCGCGCCCACAGCCGGTCGAGCCAGCGCCGCCCCGGGCCGTGGCTTGCCGCGGTCATGCGCGTCCCGCTTTCATCCGGCGTCCAGCCCATAGGCGGTGTGCAGCGCGCGCACCGCGAGTTCCGTGTACTCTTCGGATACCAGCACGCTCACCTTGATCTCAGAGGTCGAGATCACCTGGATGTTGATGTTCTTGGCCGCCAGCGTCGAAAACATCTTCTGCGCGACGCCGGCGTGGCTGCGCATGCCGACGCCGATGACCGAGATCTTGACCACGTTCGGATCGGGCTTGAGCTTGGCATAGCCGAGCGTCTTCTTCTGCGCCTCGAGCGCCTTCACCGTGCGCGCCAGATCGGATTTGGCGACGGTGAAGGTCAGATCGGTGGTCTTCCCGTCCTCGGAGATGTTCTGCACGATCATGTCGACGTTGACCGCATGCTCGGCCAACGGCCCGAAGATGGACGCGGCCACGCCCGGCCGGTCGGGGACCGCGACCAGCGTCACCTTGGCGTCGTCGCGGCTGTAGGCGATGCCGCTCACCACTTGTTTTTCCACGATCTCGTCCTCGTCAACCACCAATGTACCCGGAACGTCCTCGTAACTCGACAGCACCTGCACGCGCACGCGGCGGTTCATCGCCAATTCGACCGAGCGCGTCTGCAGGACCTTGGCCCCCTGGCTGGCGAATTCGAGCATCTCCTCGTAGGTTATTCTATCGAGCTTCCTCGCCTTCGCAACGATGCGCGGGTCGGTGGTGTAGACCCCGTCGACGTCGGTGAAGATGTCGCAACGCTCGGCCTCGAGCGCGGCCGCCAACGCCACCGCCGAGGTGTCGGAGCCGCCGCGCCCCAGCGTGGTGATGCGGCCGTCCGGCCCGATGCCCTGGAAGCCCGCCAGCACCGCGACCTCGCCCTGCCGCATGGCGTCGGCGATCGCCTCGATCGGAATGTCGAGGATCCGCGCCCGGCCGTGGATGGCGTCGGTCTTGACCGGGATCTGCCAGCCGAGCCAGGAGCGCGCTTTGAGGCCGAGCGCCTGCAGCGCCAGCGCCAAGAGGCCGGCGGTGACCTGCTCGCCCGAGGCCACCACCACGTCGTATTCGCGGCCGTCCTCGACGCCGAGCCCGGCGCCCGCGAGATGGGCGGAATCGGCGCTCTCGGCCTGCGGCTTCGCCGCCGCCTCGGCCGACCAGCCGACCAGCTGGTTGGTGACGCCGGCCATGGCCGAGACCACCACCGCCACCTGATTGCCGGAATCGACCTCACGCTTGACGCGCAGCGCCACGCTGCGGATCCGGTCGATGCCGGCGACCGAGGTGCCGCCGAATTTCTGTACAATGCGCGCCATCTATTGAGCCTGCGCCGCCTGAGGGTAAAGACAAGCAAGGATGAAGTAGTCCGCCGCCGGCGCTGTTGCCGGGGGAAGGGCGCGTATACATACTCTCCCCCTTGCGGGCGAGGCAAGAACGGCGGCCCGCGCGGAGGCGGCATGAGCGGAGCAGGATTGGCGGTCCCGGCGGCATTGGCGCTCGCCTTGGCTGCCGCCAACCCGGATAGCGCGGCGTTGAGCCAGCTCGGCCTGTCCGGCAATTGGGCGGTCGATTGCCAAAAGGCGATCAGCGACGACAATCCCCACGTCACCTTCGCCACGCCCGGCGATCAATACCCGGAATACATCGAGCGCGATCCCGGCGGCATGCAGGGCGTCGCCGCCGTCAGCAACGTCCATGCGTTGCAGAGCGGACAGATCGCCATGGTCTTCACCGTCACCAGCAATTTCGGCGGCAAGACCACGCAGATCGTCATGAACAACGTGCTGGTCAAGGACGGCGACAAATTCCGCTTCCTCGAGATCAAGAGCGACAGCGGCGGGACGGCGGTGAGCGGCGGCATCGTCAAGGCGAGCGGCCAGCAGACCAAATGGCTTCAGAAGTGCGGCGGATGAAGGCGGCGGCATCGGCGCGCGCCGCCGCCGGGGCCTCCACCGTCGATCCGGCCGAGATCGCGAGTTTCGGCAAGCTGGCGCGGGGCTGGTGGGATCCGGCGGGAGAGTTCCGGCCGCTTCACCGCCTCAACCCGGCGCGGCTCGAATTCATCCGCGACCATTTGGCGGCGCGTTTCGGCCGCGACGTCAAGCAGCAGCGGCCCTTCGCCGGCCTGTCGCTGCTCGACATCGGCTGCGGCGGCGGCATCGTCGCC
>Ga0209624_10000598_pt1 | contig 31644 bp, 33 predicted proteins | sample JacPinW_OM2H0_O1_FD_188565 | JGI IMG/M metagenome (GOLD analysis project Ga0209624, IMG submission 188565) | Forest soil microbial communities from Algoma, Ontario, Canada - Jack Pine, Ontario site 1_JW_OM2H0_O1 (SPAdes) (version 2) | ecosystem: Environmental > Terrestrial > Soil > Boreal...
GTCGAACAGACGTCCGGCGTCGAGCCCACGTGCCTCGATACTCCACGCGCTGCCCGCCGGCGACGCCAACTTGCGGATTGACAGGCCGGCCTGTGGCTCCGCCAGCGTGAGCCGGAGGTCCTCGCCGAAAATGCCCGCCACGTCCCAGGCAGTGGCCGCAGAGCTGACCCTGACCCCTGCTGGCCCCGCGAGAGTGGCGGCGCGAACTGCGAGTCGCAGGCGGCCGGGCCATGTGGCCGCGATCATGTCGGCATGCAGCTGCACTCCAGACCTAAGGTCAAGATCGAATCCCTCCAAGCGCAGAAATGGCCAGACGCCGACGTGTACCACACCGATTCGAGCAACCGCGCCATGGCGCACGGCCGCGGACTCGATCCGCGCTCGCACCTCGTGCTCGAGCATGGGTCTCAGCAACACCGCGGCCAGGATTACCGCCAGGGCCGTGATGATCGCTCCGAGCCACCACCGTCGCCTGCGGGTTCGAAATGTAAACATCGACGCAAGAATGCCACAGCCTGATCGCGCTCAGTTTGTCTAACCTCCAGCCGGCTGATAGAATGTGTATAGAATTAACTTAGGATACACACTATGCGAACGAACATAGTCATTGACGACAAGCTGATGAAGGAAACCCTTCGGCTCACGGGTTTGAAGACAAAGCGCGAGGCTGTGGAGCTTGGACTTCGAACCATCGTGCGTCTGCGCAAACAAGAGGCGATTCGCAGCTTCCGAGGAAAGCTCAAATGGCAGGGCGATCTTGATGCAATGAGAACCGACTAGTGATTTTGGTCGATTCCAGCGTGTGGATCGATTATTTCCGTGGCGTACAATCCTCACAAACCGACCGCCTCCATGCCCTCCTCGGTAACGAACCCATCGCGACCGGCGATTTGGTATTGGCCGAGGTTCTGCAAGGCTTTGCAAGCGCTCGAGATTTCAATCAGGGCAAGAAGCTGCTGACGTCGCTGCAGATCATAGAACTTGTCGGGGGGGACATTGCCATCCAAGCCGCCAACAACTTCAGGACATTGCGATCACTTGGCATCACCGTCCGAAAAACCATCGACACATTGATCGCGACAAGCTGCATTGAGAAGGGACTGGCATTGCTTTACAGCGACAAGGATTTCGATCCTTTCGTAGAGTACCTCGGACTGCAGTCGGCGTTGTCGGGGACTTAACCCGACGCAAGTCGCGGACGCATCCAGTGCTGCTGCAAAAAATCTACGAAGGCGCGCACCTTCGGCAGAAGCAGCCGGGTGCGCGGGGTTAGGATGCTCAATGGCGTGGGCGGACGCTGATAGGTCTCGAGCACAACCCTGAGCCGTCCGTCAGCGAGATATTGTGCAACCTGCCAGGACGGCACTCGGACGAGCCCGGCCCCAGCCAATGCCGCACTGACCAACGTATCGAAATCATTGGCGCATAGCCGGGTTGGGATGCGCAGAGATCTTCGCAGTGCGCCGTCTTGGAAGCTCCATTCCGCCACGCCCGGTACATCGCCGAAGGCAAGGCAGTCCTGCTCGCCCAGGTCGTCCGGCGTCGCAGGCTCGCCGCGGCGGCGCAGATAATCCGGCGCGGCGCAGACGACAAGTTGAATGTCGTCGAGCTTGCGGACAATGAGACCTGAGTCTTCCAGCGGTCCAATGCGAAGCGCGACATCGATTCCTTCCTCGGCGAGACGTACCGGCCGATCCACCAGCATCAGATCGACCGAGACGCCGGTCTGCTCCGCCAGAAAGCTGGGCAGCATCGGCGCCAGGCGCAACCGACCGAGCAGCGACGGAGCGCTGACATGCAACCGGCCGGACGCGACTCCCGACTGCATCGTCAGGCCGCGTTCCATCTCGGCGACCTCCTCCAAAATCTGCTTCGCCCGTTCGTAGTAGAGCCGACCGGACTCGGTCAGCGAGAGATGGCGCGTCGTCCTCTCGACCAGCGTGGTACCGAGGACCTCTTCGAGTGCCATGAGTTGGCGGCTGACGGAGGTCAGAGAAAGACCCAGCTGACGGCCTGCGGCCGACAGGTTCCCAGCATCCGCAATCCCAACGAATACCCGCATCGCCGCGAACTTGTCCATGGGCGGATTATCGCGCAAAACGGAAATATGTATCGCTAAATCTCCAGATACTCACCGGAACCGGGAGACTCTAAGATATCGATCGTTGGAGAAGTGAACAGAGGAGCGACCATGAAAATCTGCGTATTCGGCGCCGGGGCGATCGGCGGTTACATGGCGGGGGAACTCGCGTTGGCGGGTCACGAAGTGTGTGCCATTGCCCGCGGTGCGCATCTGGCGGCCATTCAGAGCCACGGGCTCGAGTTGATCGTGGAGGGACAGACGCGCACGGTGCACTTACCGGCAAGCGACGACCCCGCCACGTTCGGCCCGCAGGACGTCGTGATCTGCACGCTGAAAGCGCAGCAGGCCCACGCAAGTGCCGGCGCATTCGCTCCGCTCCTCGGCCCGCGCACCGCCGTCCTCACTGCGATGAACGGCATTCCCTGGTGGTATTTCTACAAGGAGCGCGGCCGGTTCGACGGCCATCATTTGGAAAGTGTCGATGCCGGCGCCGCGCAATGGAATGCGATTGGACCTGAGCGCGCCATCGGCTGCGTCGTCGATCCCGCCGCCGAGGTCGTGGCGCCCGGCGTGATCGAACATCGCCTGTACAAGCGCTTCACTATCGGCGAACCCGACGGCTCCACCTCGGAGCGCGTCGTGGCGCTGCGCGATGCCCTCGTGTCCGCCGGATTCGAAGTGCCGATCCGCGACACAATCCGCTGGAGCATCTGGCTCAAGCTGTGGGGCAACGTCTGTTTCAACCCGATCAGCGCCCTGACCCTCGCGACCCTGGATCGCGTCACCTCCGAACCCGGCCTGCGCGCCTTGTGCAAATCCATGATGGCCGAAGCCCGGGCGATAACCACAGCACTCGGTCTCAACATCCCGGAACAAATGATGGAGCGTCGACTGAACGCCGCCGGTTCCGTCGTCGGTCATAAAATTTCAATGCTGCAAGATCTCGAACGAGGCCGTCCCCTGGAGATCGACGCACTCGTCACCGCCGTCCAGGAAATGGGCCGCCTCGTCCAGGTCGCTACACCGATGATCGACACGGTGCTTGCGTTGGTACAGGAACGTGGCCGGCAGGCTGGACTGTACGGCAATCACACTCAGCGCTGATCCTGAGGTGTCCTGCGCCAAGGTCAGCCCTCGACCGTCATCGTCGCTCAGCTTCGGCATGACGCTGATGATGGCAATTGCGTGCGGCGCGGCGGCTGCCAACATTTACTATAACCAACCCATGCTCGGCATCATGGAAGCCGCCTTCCCAGGCCAGGCCACAGTAATCGGGCTCGTGCCAACTGCAACTCAACTTGGTTTTGCCGCCGGTCTCTTGTTGCTGGTGCCGTTGGGAGACCGCTTCGACCGGCGGCGTCTCATCCTGATTCAACTCGCAGCGCTCACGCTATCGTTGGCCGCCGCTGCACTAGCTCCCGACGCTTGGTCACTCGTGGTTGCATCGGCACTCGTCGGCGGGACATCAAGCGTGGCGCAGCAGATCGTGCCTTTCGCCGCCGAATTGACCGAGCCCAGCCGTCGCGGCGCGACCATCGGAATCGTGATGAGCGGCCTCCTCTGCGGCATCCTGCTTGGCCGCGTCCTTGCCGGCGCTGTTGGCGACCACTATGGCTGGCGCGCCATGTTCTGGCTCGGTTTGCTTCTGGCGATTGCGGTGGGCTTGTCGTTGGCGGCCGTCTTGCCTAGAAGTCGGCCCAAGACGCAGGAAGGCTACGGCGCCCTCCTCAAGTCTCTGACCATTCTCTGGCGCGAAGAGCCGGAATTGCGACGGGCGACCATCATCCAAGGCTGTCTGTTTGGCTCGTTCAGCGCCCTTTGGACTATCCTGGCGCTGCAACTCGACGCCCGATACCACCTCAGCGCCGAAATTGCCGGCTTGTTCGGCATCATCGGTGCGGTCGGCGTGCTCTTTGCCCCTATCGCCGGGAAGATCGCCGACCGGAGAGGTCCTCATACCGTCATCGGACTTGGCGGCGTCATCATGCTGATGTCCTGGGTGGTTCTTGTAGCGTGGAGCATGATCGCCGGCCTGATCGTCGGCGTCATTTTGCTGGACTTCGCCGAGCAAGGTGCATTGGTCTCGAACCAGCACATCATTTATGCGCTTCGCCCGGAAGCGCGTAACCGGCTGAACACGATCTTCATGGGCGGAATGTTCGTGGGCGGGGCGATCGGATCAGCAGGCACGAGCCTCGCTTGGAAATTCGCTGGCTGGGCCGCTGTGTGCACTTTCGGGGCAGCCCTGGTCGTAGTCGCCTTGGGCCTGCATGCCCGCGGTCGTGTGGCCGCGAAGCCGGCGGGCTGAACAGCATGCTACGCAATGCTCCGATGTTTAACCGTCCAAACTCATTCGTGCCGTCGCCGGTCGCGGAAGCATTTCATTTGTATTTTTTGACCCGGAAAGTGAAATCGGCTGGAAACGGGCTGACCCCTAATCTGACAACCCACGGTGAGCGACGCTCGTGGCTGTCGGTGGCTCCGTTGACGTCCTTCTGTGCGCTGGATGCAGTTTTTTCAAAAGAGGAGTGATGGCCATGCGATTTAGTCTACTTTTGATTGCTGTTCTTACTCTCGGAGTTTGTTGGGCGAAAACACCGCCGGCGCCAGTCGATTACGGCAATATCTCCGCTATCGATCTCGTCAACCGCACGCCTAAGGGCGGTCTTCACAACCCTTACAAAGATTCGCAAGCAAACATAGTTGCTCAAGGGGCAGCTCTGTTCCGCAGCTATCCTTGTGCTGGCTGCCACGGCGGGAATGCCGGCGGCGGCATGTGCCCTCCGCTAACCACGAGCGACTGGATATACGGGGGAGACGACGATTCGCTGTTTCGGCTCGTCGCTCTGGGCAGCATCGAACTGCAGAAGAAAGGGTACACGCGCCAGGGTCTCATTAATACGGCGGGGCCCATGCCGTCCATGGGGCCAATCATCAGGAGTTCGGATGATCTTTGGAAAATACTCGCCTTCATCCGTTCCCGTTACGACAGTGATCCCGCGTACAAATACGGGGCACCCGCTTCGCAACAGTAGTGCGGCGTACCGAACGCTACCTACCGCTGAACTTATAGCTGAAGCGCAAACCAATGGTGCGCGGACGGCTCACCGTGACCGCCTTGTACCACTCCGTGTGGTTTGCATACAGTTCGGCCCGCGTGTCGGTAAGGTTCTCGCCGTAGACCTGCACAAGCCACGGGTTCTTTCCAAAACCGAGCGCGCCATCATAAGTGGTGAAAGCTGGCAAGTTGTAGGCAATGGAGTTGCCCTGCGGGTCAAGCGAAAGCTGATCGGTTGTAGCGAGGGAATGCGACTGATGTACCGCGCCTATCTGAGCAAACCCATCATAGCCGTTGAACGGAAACTCATAGCGCGCGCGGATGTCGCCCTGAAAGGGCGGCGCGCCGGCGAGCGGGCTGCCGAGTGCACCGCCCGGATTCGAAAGATTGGACCCTACTGAGCTAAAGTCGATGGGTGTTCCGTCGCGCCACAGCAGGACGGCTTGCTTGACCAATTCGCTGTGATTCCAGGCTGCGCCCGCGTCGATGGTGAGCCCGGCCGTGATGCGGGTCGCGACCGAAGTCTCGGCGCCGCGTACCGTGTAGTTACCACCGTTGAGGGTTACTCCGTAGCTGATGACCCCGCTGACGCCCACGTCGATTTGGGCGTTCTTCCAGTCCTCTTGATAGATCGCCCCATTCCATTGGATGCGCCGATCCATCCACATCGTCTTCCAGCCGAACTCGTTGCTGGTGAGCGTGTCGGGCGCGAAGGCCAACGGCGATATCCAGCCCCCGTGCTTGTCGGCTTGCGCCTGTGAAGGTTCGCCGTTCGGTGCGAGCGGCGAATCGAACAGCGCAGCAACCGGTGCCCTATTAAAGCCGCCGGCGCGAAAGCCCTGCGACCAGTTGTAGTACAGCAGTGCGTCCTCGGTGACTTTCCAGCTCAGGCTCGCGCGGCTCCTGAAGCTGGCAAATGCCCGGTCAAGGCCCTCGGAATTGAGATCGATGAATTCGGAGTGATTCACGCACGGATTGGGTGCCGCCGGATAATTGATGAGCTGACAACCGAAACTTCCCACGGACGATCCGACTTCCGAGGTAGCGGTACTCGAATAGCGCGTGCCGGCCGTGAGTGTCAGTTTTTGCGCAATGAGATCGAAGTCGACCGAGGCGTAAGCGGCCTTCTGCGTGTAACCGCGCGTGATGTCGTTGAAGTAGCCGTCACCCGGCGGCCGGACGTTCGGGTCGTTCGAGGTTACCCGTCCCGGTACAAACACCGCGTCTGGTGTGAAGAAGTTGACCGGGTTGCCGTTCGGCAGCAATCGCGATCCATTCAAGGCGAAGTAGCCGGTGGGCGGTCCGATCGGATTGAAGTACGGAAGCGCAGTCAGATAAAAAAAGTCGACCTGGTCGTGAATCTGGTAGTCCTCATAGAACAAGCCACCGATGCCGCGAATCCGCCAATCATCCGGAGTGCTCGCGCGCAGCTCATGACTTTCGTGAGTGTTGCGCTCGACCTCACGCCAGGTCGAACTCGGGGTGAAGCATTGCGCAGTCGCGAGGGTCGGACCTGGATTTACGCACTGGTAGTAGTCCGCATACAGGCCGCGTGCGTAGTTCGTGTAGTCCTGAACCTGGTGGACATTGCGCACGAGATAGGAGCCTGCATAGACCAACTTCAGGGCACCGACGCGGCCGTTGATCGTCAGCGCAGTATTCTCGAACTTGTCCTTGTCGTACGAGGGGTTGTATAGCTGCACGCTGAGCGGCGGTTGCGGCTCGCCAAGCGAATTCGCAGCCATCTCAGCAAAGACTCCGTCCGACTCCATGTTCTGATAGGACTGTGCGAGTAATGCGTTCCAGTCCTCGTTGAACTGATACAGCGCCTCGACGCGCAGCCCCTGGTAGGTAACAGGATTGATATCCTTGCCAACGAGATTAAAGTTATTGATGACGACGCTGTTGGAAGGAACTTGGCCGCCAAAAGCGTACTAAATACCGAGATCGCTATCGGCACGCGCGAAGGTCGCCGGGATGTTATTGATGTAGCCACCGCGACGTTCGTCGTAAATCACCCCGCGCACCGCCAGCCGGTCGGCGATGATCGGAATATTGATCGCTGCTTGAACGGCGCTGCTCGGATCACCGTGGGCGGTCGATGCATATCCAGCGCTCACACTGGCCTCCGTCACATCGAGCTTCGGCTTGTTTGTGATGTAGCGTACGACGCCCGCCTCCGCCCCCGCCCCGAACAACGTGCCCTGCGGACCCTCCAATATCTCGATGCGTTCGAGGTCCGCTGCGTAGATGTCAAGATTGCGGCCTGGAAGCTGCGCGGATTGGTCATCGAGATAGATGGCCACATTGGGAAAATTACCTAGGGCACCCTCCCCCTGTATTCCCGATTCAGCCGTCCCCAGGCCGCGTACATAGATGTTGTTCTGACCGGGGCCCACTCCATGCGCGGTAACGCCGGGTAGGTAGCCGATGAAGTCATCAAACGTGGTCGCGTTGAGCTTGACGAGCGTCTCCCCGGTCAATACCTGAATGGTCATCGGTACATTCTGCTGGTTCTCCTCGCGGCGGTTGGCGGTGACAATCACCTCTTGCAGTTCCTCCCCCGCAGGGGTCTTCGTGGCAGCCTCGCGCGGTGGCCCGACGACCGTCGCAAGTATGCGAATGCTTTGAGATGTGAGGTATTCGGACTTAAGTCCAGTGTCCTCAAGCAAGCGAGCGAGCGCTTCATTGGCACCGAGCCCTGCAAATACAGCATGGGACCTCTGACCACGCACGACCCCGGAGACATAGACGAGTTGCAGGCCGGTCTGCCGTGCGAACGCAGCAAGGGCCTGCGCGAGAGGCTGTGCGGGGATGTCGGCGGCGAGCGCCGTGGCTTGATGAGCCTCGGCGTACGCCGCTGGTGCACAAACGGGCACAACAGGTGCGCAGATCGACAGCGCACGCAGCACCCCGGACACCGCGGTCGCGACGTTCGCTGATCGGCGACTCGGGTTACCTTCCATGCGATTCCCATATGGGCATCTTTGCGTGCCCTGGCCTCAAGCATACCTCAGGGTTGGCAGGGTAAGGAATCGGCTGCGGTTACACTTAGTCCCGCAACACGCGAACTTCAGTCGCCGTAACCTCAACCCGTACACCCTTGAGGCTGCGCAGGAAGGCAATGAATGCGTCAGTGTCGTCGATGGCAAAGGCCCCGCTGATTTGCAGATTCCGCAGCGCGGGGGTCGCGATCTTGAACGGCTTATCGGTGTAGCGATTGAATTCGGCCGCGACCAGCGCCAGCGGTTCATGCTCAAATACAATTTCCCGACGCAGCCAAGCCGTGGTGTTCTGTGCGTCGACCGCGATGGGCGTGGCCGGCCATTCTCCTGCGGCAACGCTTATCTGCCGGTCGGCGCCCAGCCGCACGAGCTGCGACCGGTGGCTTTGGGAAGGTCCGACTGAGACCTGCCCCTCGACCACGGTTACCACCGTCGCGCCGTGCTCCAGCCGCACGTCGAATCTGGTGCCAAGGTCTACCACCTCAGCCGACCCGGCGATCACCCGAAATGCACGAGCGGGATCGTGGGCGACGTCGAATTCTGCCTGGCCCGACGTGAGCGTGACGAGTCGTTGCGTCTTGTCGTACTGAATCGTGACCGCGGAATCGGTATTCAGGTGTACCACGGCCGGCCTGTTCGGCGATTGCGGCACGGACCCTGTCGTCGTCACTGTTCATATGTTCAGCCCAGTCGCGCCATGCGGCGTCGACAATGACCCAAAGCCTGCGCCACGTACTTCTTCGCCATCTGCGGGGATACCCCCAGATGCATCGCGATCGCCCGGTACGATAATCCCTGCGTGAAGCGCAATTCCACTGCGGCACGACATTTCGGGCGCAGCTGCCTCAGCACCTCCTGGAGCCGCGCAACCCGCTGCGCCGCATCGAGGTCCCCGCCGAACTCGGGCAGCGCCTCGAGCTGCTCGTGGGCCGGAGCTCCGTCGATGTCGATGCCGCTCGCCTGCCGACGATCGAGCACCGCATGCTCCTTCACCAGATTGTTGGCCACCGTGTAGAGATAGTGGACGGGATTGCGGATTGCCTCCTGATCGCTGACGCGCAGCATCCGTACGTATACTTCTTGAGCGAGATCCGCTGCATCGGTCTTGGCCCGGATGCGCCGCAGGAAAAAAGCCTGCAGCGCTCCCCGGTGGTCGGCAAACAGCCGACGGTGCCCGGCGCCACCCCTTAATTGGCCCAAGCCCCTCGGACCTCCCGGCGCGATGTTGGGAGGGTCATTTTTGCGTACTTGGTCCACACACGTGTGAACCTACTCCACAAGCACCCATGCTCGGCGTTCGGATCTCACACTACTTTGGTAGCTTTACCGCCAACAGATCGACTTGCTCGATCTGTGGAGGCTGAGCGAGCAACTCCTTCGCGTTGGCCATCAAGGCGGCGGCGATGGGGCCCGCGAGATGGGCTTTGCGGCCGGCTTCATCGTGAAACGCATCAAAAATCCCGAAAGTGGATGGCCCTAGTCTCAAGGCGAACCACACGGGAGTGGTGCTCTCCTGATTGGCGAGTGGCAGTGCACCCTCTAGGAACTGTGCGACGGCGGTTTCCTTTCCGGGCTTTGCTTCCAAACGAACCAGCAATGCGATCTTGACCATGGACTGCTCTCCTGTGTTAGCCCCGACGAGGGGTGCGCGATATTCGAAATCGCCACCCGATGAGTCGTCAGGAAAACCGTGCGTTGCGAATGCCACAACGCACGGCAAATGACTGGACCTTGCCCGCTATTTCAATTCGCGGCAATCCCATTCAGACCCGCCGCTGCCGGAAGTCTGCCGGCTGTCCCCAAATCGGTGAGAGTACCGTTGGTGGGCTGAATCGTAAACATGCCGACGGCTCCGGTACCCGCATTCAGCGTGTACAAGAATTTCCCATCCGCGCTGACGGTAATATCGATATTCGACGAACCAGTCGGATTGAGCGCAAGAACCGTTCCGGGAAGCGGCGTGAGCGTGCCGCCGCTGCCGATCGCAAATCCGGATACCGACCCGGAACCTGCATTCGACACGTAGACAAAGCGGCCGTCGGGCGTTACGACATTCCAGCAATTGGCCGAACCCAGCGTCGGTACGCTGCTGCTGATCGGCATCAGCGTGCCATTGCTTTGCACGGAATACGAGGAAATGGCTGACGAGTTCGGGGCGCTAGAGCCGGTTTCCGAGACCACCACCACATCGTTGCGGGTAAATCCCGCACTGAACGCGCCGGGGCCGACGCTCTTCGTAATGATGGCCTGCGACAGGGAGCCGTCGCTCAGCACGTTGAACACGTCGAGGTTGTTCGTCGCCTTCTCGGTCACGATCAAGAACTGCCCATCCGGGCTGAACGCGACTGAACCGGATGCCACGGTGTTGCCGCTGAGGAAGCGCAAGGAGTTGGGGATCCGAACCAGCTTGCCGTTATTGAAATTGAATCCGACAACGCTGCTGCTGCCGGCAGTGTTCAATACGTAAACAAGAGACCCGAACTGGGCAACAGAGTTGGGTTCGCTGCCTTCGGTCGCGACGCGATCCGTCAATTCAAGTTGGGCGCCATTGACACGAAACACCGAAACACTGCCGCTACCGGCATTGACGGCGAACAGCCACGCGTGATCCGTGCTCAAAGTCAGTGAACCTTGCGACGCCAGAGGATCCACTGTACCACCGCTACCACGTCCGTCCGTGCCATAGCTGTGAGGATTTTCCAGCGTACCGTTCGGGTCGCGCTGGAAAGCAACTACCTGATTCGCATCGGCGTTGTTCGTCATCACGAACACGCCGTGTGCGGCGTGATCATTGTCATTCGCGGCGAAACTGGTTCCCGACCATGCGGCACCGGCGATGGCGCTCATTGCGATGGCCGTCTTGATGGATTTCATGAATTGACTCCTATTCCTAAAAAGCATTGATGTAGACAAGAGTGCGTCCCGAGGCTGGGTCATCGGCCATGCCCCGTGAACGGCCGATTTGCGTCGGCCCTCTGTTAATTCGTCGGCACTGAGCAAAAGGTTACAGCGGCATAGGTTTCCGGTGATCGGGCTACCAACGCAGCAGCCGCGGACCGAGCCACGCGCCGACAGCGGTGGGGATCAGCATACCGAGCAGGTACCAAATTCCGAGAAACGGCGCCGCCAGCTCGGGGCAATGCAGGGTATATACGAGCGCACCGACGGATCCCGCCGTGAACCCGCTCGCGGCGCCCGCCGATCGCAGCCGCGTCGGGGCAAGGCTGCGCATGACCCAAAGGAGCGCTATTAACAGCGGGGCCGCGATGAGCGCGATCAGGAAAGGACAAACGCCGGCGGTATGCCCAAGAATCAGTCGTGCTCGAGCCTGCGGCGAGGCCGCAGCTAAGGTCACTACCGCAAGAACCCACATCCCGATCACGACGACTGGGATCCCCATGGGGGCCAAGCCGAGCCGCAATCCCGGGCGAGCCAACCTAACGACGGCAATGAACCCAAATACACCCAGTACCGCGCAGTAGCTCTCCCGAACCCAAAACATCGGCTTGGAGGTTTCATGCCAAAGTGCTGGATTCAGTTTGAGTAGCCCGGCAGTGAGGAGGAAGGCGATCACTGCGCCACTGGCCAGCGCCAGTAGCCATCGCCGGGACGGCAGTCTGAGATCAACCGTCTCGGCGCCCGTTGATAGCAAGGAAACAAGATCTTCGGTTTTCATCCGATTCTCCGAATCCTCTCCGCAAGGGCCTTCAGGCCGCGATGAATTCCTATTTTTACAGCGGACTCCGACATACCCGTGCGTACAGCGGCGTCGGTCACCGATGCACCCTCGATCTTGACGTAGAGAATCGGCAGCCGTTGACGATCCGGCAGTCCGCGCAACAGCTTCGCGACGTCATATTGCGCCTCAGCGGCGTCGTTGGCCGTCGTGGCGAATACCTGATCGTCTTCGTCAAGGAGATCGGTGAGCACGTCGCCACGCGAACGACGGCGCAGCAAATCCACCAGCTTGTAACGCGCGATCGCCTGCACCCAGGGCGTCAGAGGCTGTTTCGGGTCGTAGGTATGGCGTTTGTTGTGAACCGCCAACAGCAATTCCTGCAGCAGATCCTCAACCTCGTCCGGCAAGCCCCCGAGCCGCCTTCGCAAGTAGGATCGCAGATGCGCCGTGAGCTCCTCCAAGAACATGCGATACGCCACAGCGTCCCCGGCGAGACTCGGTAACACCAGGCTTCGGAGGCGCTCCTCAATCAGTTGCATCTGAAGCCTTTAATTACTGCACAGGAGAGCGTGAATTGGACATCAAGCTCGCAGAGGGCGGTTGAGCAATCGATCGATCGAGAAGCGACCAGCGCCGGCGATGGCGAGCCACAGAAAAAGCGCGAGGTACTCTGTCTCGTCAAATCCTAACAATGTCTCGAGCGAGTCGACCTGATCCCATTTTGCGGAGGCGATGGCGACAATCATCGTGATACCCAGTGCGCCAGCGGAAACGCGCGTCAATAGCCCGAGCAACAGAAATATCCCGCCGAAGAATTCAACGCCCGCTACGAACGGGGTGAGAATGTGGGGCGCCGGGATATGCCAACTGGCGAAATTCTCGATCATCGCCGGTAGATTGTTGAGCTTGCCCCACCCGCTCCAAAGAAACACCCAGCCGACAACGATGCGCGCAAAGAGCGGCGCCAACGAGCCGAGATGTTGTGCAACACGCTCGGGCCAGCCAATTAACCAATCAATCAGAGTTTTCATTGTCTAGTCCTATGTGATGGCCGAGTAAGGGCCAGTCGCAAATCGGGGTGCCACACCGACGGTCGTCGAGCTTCTCAATCGATGAGTGTTTGAAAGACGAACAGTTCGTACAACAAGACCCGACTCTTCGTCTCTTTATTGCATGACCACCCACTGCAATATGGTCGAGAAAGCCACGAAAGCCGAACAACAATCACTGGGAATCAGCAACCCAACCGGTCGCACCAACCATGTGTGCATGGCCTGCGGGCAAGCCGCCGTCCGTCACCTCACCGCGGCGTAGCCACCGCGCTCATTTGACCGTGGCGAGGGGTCGTGCCGCCGCCCAAAGCGCATCGGCACCCAAACGAATCTTGTAGTCGGGATTTCGATAGCCACTTTACCGCGACGTCCGTCAGACCTGCGCCGTACCGCCGTCAACGAACAATTCGATGCCGGTGACAAAACTCGAATCGTCCGAGGCCAGAAATACCGCGGCTTTGGCAATTTCGTCCGCGCTACCCATGCGCCCCATCGGAATGCCGGCGACGATTTGGGCAATGGCCTGCTTCGGAAGCGGCGCCAAGATCGGTGTGTCGATCGTGCCGGGACTAATGACATTGGCGCGGATCTTGCGATCCTTGAGTTCCAGGGTCCAGGTTCGCACAAAGGAACGGATGGCAGCCTTGCTGGCACAGTAGACACCGAACGCGGGAATGCCTTTGACGGAGGCGATTGAGCCTGTGAGGATAATCGAACCGCCGTCATTGAGGAGCGGCAGCGCCTTCTGCACGGTGAACAGCGTGCCTTTGACGTTGACGTCGAAGGTCGTATCGAAATGAGCCTCGGTCACAGCATCCGTGGCCACGAATTCACCGACCCCCGCATTGGCGAAGACAATGTCGACGCGGCCCTTCTGCGCTTTGACGATTCCATACAGCCGATCGAGGTCCGGCAATTTGGCGATATCGCCCTGCACCCCCGTGACATGGGTGCCGATGTCCTTCACCGCCGCGTCGAGCTCGTGCTGGCGGCGACCCATGATGAACACATGGGCGCCTTCAGCCACGAATCGCTTCGCCGTGGCCAGTCCCATGCCGGAGGTGCCGCCGGTAATCACCGCCACCTTGTTGTCGAGCTTCTTCATCGGTCCTCCTATCTAATGTTCCGAGTGGGTGCGGCGCCTGGCGCCACCCGTCGGTCGCTGAACGTCTCAATGCCTGCCAAAGAGTGTGCTCCCCTCCGTAAACTTAGATAAGTCTGTCTATTTGGTATAATATTCATGCGATATTTGCATGAATAGGACGGATCGGGACTTACCAATGGATAGATTTCTTCTCATGCAGACCTTTGCTCGGGTGGTCGAAACTGGAAGCTTTTCCGCCGTCGCCCGAGAACTGGAGACGGGACAACCGAATGTCAGCCGGCACATCGCTGCGCTCGAGAAACATTTGGGGACGAGGCTGCTCCACCGCTCCACGCGCAAGCTCAGCTTGACCGCAGAGGGAGAGCGCTACTACACAGAGACGAGACGTGTCATCGATGCGATTACGGAGGCAGAGTCGAACGCTCGCGGCGAAGACGCCCCGCAGGGTCTATTGCGCGTGGCGTGTCCCACAGTGCTCGGCCGTTCCCACATCCTGCCCCAAGTGAAAGCAATCCTGGCGCAATTCCCAGAAATGGAGATCGATTTACAGATCGGCGATCGCTACATCGATCTCGTCGAGGAGGGGGTTGATCTGGCGATCCGCATCGGGACTCTCAAAGACAGTGCGCTCAAGGCGCGGCGGATTGGCTCCGCCGAGCGACTCTGCGTCGCTAGCAGCGAGTATCTGGCTGAGCATTCGGCACCGACCAACCCCAGCGATCTGCGCAATCACAGTTGTATTCTCTACACGCTCTCCTCCGCCGGCAGCACCTGGTCATTCCGAGACGTCGACGTGGTGGTTCGCGGACGCTTTCGCGTGAACTCTCCGGATGGCATTCGCAGTGCAGTGCTCGATGGAATTGGGATCGCCTACGCACCGGGCTGGCTGTTCGAAGATGCACTCGCCGATGGACGCGTACGTTCACTGCTGATTGATCATCACGGACCACCCGTGCCGATCCACTTTGTGTATGCGGCAAACCGGCTGCTGCCGCGGCGAGCGCGTGTGTTCATGGACTTCATCGCGGAGGCATTTGCCCTCGATCCGGCGCTCAACGCGGAGACCGGCGCCATAAAGTAGAGGGCGCCGAGGCCGCAGGACACGCCGGCAGCCACAATCGCCGGCTACTTTACGCGGTGATCATCGAGGCGCGCGATAACGGCGAATCTTGTCGAGTCCGAAGGGGTTGCCCCCATTTCTGCTCGAAGGTATTGAAAATTGCAGGCGATAGGCGACCGGGCTAAGACCCAGACGTCTTCGAAAGTGATGACGTAACGTGGACGGAGTTCCGAGGCCAGTGCGCGCAGCTATATCGCCGATCGATAGGGTGGTGTCCTCGAGCAATTCGCGGACACGATCAATGCGCGCACGTGTGAGCCAATCAGCAGGCGTCATACCGGTAGTCGCGCGAAACCGGCGAATGAACGTGCGCTCGCTCATTGCGGCCTGCCTGGCCAGGTGTGCATTGGTGGTGGGTTCGTGCAAGTCCCGCTGTAAGCGCTCCAGCATCGCACTGAGAGAACCTCGTTCACGCCGGTCGATCGGTCGCTCGACGAATTGAGCTTGCCCGCCCTCGCGGTGAGGTGGAATGATCAGTCTGCGGGCCACCTGATTGGCAACCGCTGCACCGAAATCGCGGCGAACCAGATATAGACATAGATCTAATCCGGAGGCGCTGCCCGCAGAAGTCAGGAGCGAACCTTCGTCGACGTATAGCACATGTGGATCCACCTGCGTGCGCGGAAAACGCTCCTGAACCTGCGCCGCAAATCGCCAATGCGTGGTCATGCGCCTGCCATCCAGAAGCCCGGTTGCAGCCAGCACGACCGACCCGGAGCATATTGACAGCAGACGAGCACCACGTTGATGCGCTGAACGCAGTGCATGTATAAGCGGTGCCGGCACTGGCGCCTCGATGTCATGCCAGCCAGGGATAATTACCGTGCCGGCCTTGGCCAACAACTCCAACCCGCCGTCCACTGCCATTCGTATGCCATATTCGCCGCGAACGGGCCGGCCGGTCGGCGAGCATGTGGCAAAGCGGTACCACCCGGCGCCAACTTCCGGTCGTGCCAAGCCAAAAATCTCCGTCGCACAGGCGAAAGCGAAAAGACTTAACCCGTCATAGGTAACAGCTACGACGAGTGGATTCAGACGGCGGTTTCTCGGAATTGGCATTATTTGATCGCAGATCGGCGGTACTGCCAATTGTGCCGGACGCGGCCCGATTCGACAATCTATGTGTGCTCATTGAGCAGAGGGTCTATGGGGAGTGGGTCGCGCGGACCAGTTGGTAAACTCGAAATTGGAGTAAAAAATGAACAATGATACGAAGAGAACAATACTTAAGCTCATGCTTCGAGTGTTCGGTGTAATCTTTTTGTTGGTTTACCCGCTGGGATTCATATGGCCATCGGGTTGGGTCTGGCACGGTGGCATGGGCGGCTACTACTTGCAGATGATCGCGGGAATTTACGCCGTTCTTGGCATCTTCTTAATCATTGCAGCGAAAAATCCAGAAGCGAATCGTAGCTTGATCTCATTCACTATATGGTCGAGTGTTGTCCACGCGGCAATTATGGGCGTTCAGGCCGCTGGAGATACGCACGAGACCGGGCACCTGATGGGGGATGTTCCCGCGTTGGTATTGGTCGCCATCGTGCTTTGGTACTTTTCTAGCTCAACGGATGGATCCCGAACTGCTCACGGGTAACTTACTACGACGAGAAGACCGGCTGGCATTCTTGAAGGACGTCGAGTGAGAACTGATTTTCACTGGCAGTCCTTGGTACAGGCCGTCGATGGCGCACATTGACGACGGGCCTCGGCGACTCGCAACCGCTCGACCCCATCGAGTTCGTGCGCGGTGGCGCTAGAGCGGATCTTGATCTCGAGTGAGTCGTGCTGCGAGAAGCGTCACGGCTCCTGCAAGCCGTGACGCCAATGCTGATGCGAGCGCCAGCGACGCTCATGACCAATGCTGCCGTTATTTGGCCACTCCATTCAGACCGTTCGGCGACCCGGGAAGCGGCGTGTTCAAATACGGGAACACCGCCAAGTAGGTATCTTCCGCTTTGATTTCACCCGTGACGTGCGAGTCGGCAACGTCCGGACCTGCCGCACGCGCGCCGTCGGTGTACGGCAGGCCGTTGTTTGGATCGCTGGTCTGAGCACCGCAAGTGCCGATCGCCCCGCATAGAGCACCTTCCGCAACCCGCAGAGTGATGTCCACCACGTCATCATAAGGGCGACGACCATTGGGGAAACCCGCCAAATCGCCACCCAACACGCCGAGATCGTTCTGCTTTGCCGGTGGAGTCGTCGGGATGGACGTATTCAGCCTGAGCATCTCGCCGGGCGTAACGTTGAGCGGTTGGTTGATCCCTTTCACCCCGGTCAGAAATGCCGCCACAAGGTCGTTGCGTGGTGAAGCCGGGATCACCGCCGCACTACCGAACAAGGTGTTCAGCAGCACCGGCAGGTAGGGATTGGTGACATAGTGCAGGAACTGCGCGTCCTCAACAGGGTGACTGGCATTGAATTTGTCCTTGTCCGGCAATCCAATCACGAGTTCGTTGACCAGCGGCATTCCGAGTCGCGAAACCTGCTTCCAATGATCCCCCTCAGGCAAGCTGGCGGTGGTCCAACCCCCGATTACCGGATCTTTCCCATTTGTCAGACAGCTGATCGGCACTTCCAGCACGAGCGAAGTCACGTTCTTGTTGGAGATCGAGTTGGGCTCGCCGTCGCGGGGGCCGACCGGATTGAGGTTCACCAAGTCGAATACCTCGCCAAGGTTGACCACAAAGCCGTCCTTGCGTTGCCCGACGAATACACGGCCCGGCGCGTTACAGCCCGGTATGCTCACGTCGTAAATAAAATTTCCGGCATAGCCCGCATAGTCGGGGATGGTTTTGTTGCCGATATTGTCCACGGGCTTCAGAAATACATCGCCGCCCAGCGTCGCGTTGTGCACGGCCTCACGAGTACCCGCGCGCGCCAACGTTAGCGTATAGGACTGCTGCACGTTGAGAGTCGCTCCCGTCGTATCGACTTGACCGGTTTGGATCAGCGGGATCGCCGTCTTCACGCCGTTTGCATTCACCGTAAAGTTTTTGTCGATGGTCTTGAATTTGAATTCGAAAGTCAGCTCACTTTCGGCATCGCCGTTATTGTTTACGTGAATCTTGTAGACTGCATCCGGATCGAGATTGAAGTAGTTCGGACCGCCGAATGGATCCTGCAACGGAATGTAGTTTGCAATCAAAGTGACATACGCGCTACGCCCCGGCTCATAACTTCGAAACATGTAGAAATCCGTACCATCGACGCGCGGCTGTCCGGCAATTGACGGTGCCTCGCGGTGGCTTGATGCTAGTGCGCACAGTGGCAGCAACGTCGCTGACGCTGCCAGTAGCGCGAAACGACTCGAAATATTAGCGTTCATTGGAATCCCCTACGATTGATGTGTGGAACGATCCAGCGATGTATCGCTGGACTCTAGACATACGTGCGACGCCCGCCATTGGATGCAATAGCGCGCGAATGCGCGCAGCGGCTGAATCCGCACCGCGGGCGCGCAGGTGCGTAGATGAACTCGCGACCCTGGGATTCTTTAGGAAGGCGCGCGCAGCGGCGCTACGTATACGATGGTGCCGGTCGGCTGACCCGTGGGAGACCCGCCGAGAGGTTCGATGCTGACCGCCACTTGGCTCGAGAGCGCCAGTGCTTGCTTCTGTATCGCAGTCAATGGGCGGCTCGATGCGCCTGCGGCGGGGAGAATGCCCAGCGACACGGGCGCCGCACCCTTCGGCAGCGCCCAGAGTTCATAGTCAGATCCCGGCAGCCGCGCGGGAAGCTTTGCGGCGTGCGCCACGAGCCGATTCTCCTTGCCGAACACTTCCAATTCCCAGACGTGTTCTCCGGACTTCGCGGAAATCGTTGCCACAGCCGTGGCCCGGATAGCGGGAAGACTGCGCCAGTACACCAGCGCCGCCACGCCCACCACGAGCAACACGCTCGCCGCCAGGGCGAACGACCGGATCCGGCGCAGCACAGGCTGTCGAGTCGTGAGATTCAATCGCCGCAGGATGGCCGGCCAGACGTGCGCCGGAGGCTGTACGGGCGTGAGGCCTTTGGCCAAATGCATGAGACGCTCCTCCCAGAAGCGGCAGCGCTGATCGACGAACGGAGTGCTCGCGCGCCAGCGCTCGAAGCGGCGGCGAGCCGGGCCTCGCAAAGTCCCCAGTGCATACTCGGCGGCAAGACGATCGATGACCTCGGGGTTGTCCGGTTTCATGTCACGACTCGAGACACTGCCGCAGGCTGCGTAATCCGCGGCGGATCCAGCTCTTCACCGTTCCGAGCGGACTGTCCATGAGGCGCGCGATATTCTCATGTGATTGACCCTCGACGAATGCCAGCTCGAGGCAGTGGGTCTGCTGGTCCGAGAGGAGGGCCAGACACCGCTGCATCAATTCGGCGGACGGCAGCCAAGCCGCGGAACTGCCTTCCGATTCGGGCTCGGCGTCGCTTGCGCGGTGCTCGGGCGGCTGGGCCACCAACATCGGCGCGAAACGTTCGCGCCGCATCAGATCTATCGCGCGGTAGCGTGCAATCGACATCATCCACGCCATGGGCCGGCCTCGCGCGGCGGTGAATTGACCGGCTTGCTGCCAGATGCTGATGAACACATCCTGCAAGGCCTCCTCGGCGAGTGCGCGGCGTCGCAGGATACGCGTGACGCAGGCAAACAGGATCGGCGAGACGAGTTCATAGAGACGTTGCAGGGCGATCGAATCCGCGGCCGCACAACGACCCAGCAGGCTCTGCAGCAGCTCATCGAACTCGGACGGGCGTTCGGCGAGCGGATTCACGGGCTAGCCCAGCGCGCGCTGCATGAACCAAACCAGGGCCAGGGCGGCAATCGCCGAAGAACCCCACGGCATGACGCCACGCCGGTAAAACGTCGTGGAGCGAAGCAGATAGGCCAGCGGCATCACGGCGAGCACCACGGCGAGCTGCCCCGTTTCAACACCCAGATTGAATGCAATCAGCGATACCAGGCGTGCTCCCTTGGGTAGACCCATCTCTGCCAGCACCGAGGCGAAACCAAAGCCGTGCAACAGGCCAAACGCGAACGCGATGCGCCAACGCCCCTCGGTCACGCGCGGAAACACATTGTTGAGCGCGGCAACGATGATGGAAGCCGCGATCACGGATTCGGTAAGCCGGCCCGGCAACCGAATCACGTCGAACGCGGCCAACGACAGCGTCAAGGAATGTGCAAGGGTGAACGCCGTCACGACCTTGACGATGTTGGCAAAGGCTGGACCCGCCATGGGCACAGCCTCCCACCGATTCCGTCGGCGCACAAGGACCGCGGGCAATAGCAAGGATAGGAGGAACAGCAGATGATCGATGCCGCTCCAGATGTGCCAGATGCCCGCGCGCAGATACTCGACAAAGGCAACCCACGGCGACGGATGGTCGAGCTCGAATTGACGCGCTGCCGAGCCGGCCCCGAGCACAGCGGTCTGAGTCGCGCCGTTGGCGCTGAGCGTAAGCAGACCACGATGCGAAGGGTCTTCCGCCTCCAGCACTGTGTATTCGATGGAGAGGCGCTTCCCCACGCTGCCGCAGGCGGCGGTGAACGGAAGCCAGAGATAGTTGCCGTCGACGCGCTCATTGACCTCAACGGAACTGAACGTCATCCGGCACGGTCCGTCGCCGCCGCTCAGATGAAGATGTTCCAGCACGTAGACCTGCAGTGCCGTCTGGCTCGCGCGCAACTCGCCCCAGGTGACTTTGCCGTCGCGGTCGCGATCCAGGCCGACCGCGAGTTCGCCGTCGCGAATCGCGAGCTCCAGCGCCCCCGATACCTGCGCGCGCTCGACCTGCAGACTCAGGAATCCATTGCTGGCGATATGGGCTTGGGCGAAAGAAGCCGCGAGCAGCGGCGCCAGCATCCACAACCATTGGCGGAGTGTGTTCATCGTGAGGCCACGGAGGCTGATGCGCCGGCATTGACGCGCACGTCGCGGAGCCCCTGCGTACGCATAAAGGCGAGCGCCGGCTCGGCGGCCGTGGGAGTGTCGGCGGCCCTTGCCGCATTCACGAGTACCAACACATCGTCGGGCTCGCGCTGCACCGACCAGTTCTCGAGCGCCGCGGCCAAGCTTAAGTTAGGTTGATCCTCCACTTCGAGCAGAAACCTTGCCTGCTCGCGGCGATGCACCGCTTCGCCGCGCTGCGTCTCGGCGGCAAATGCGGCCCGCAGCCGGGCGCTGCTTTGAGCTAACTGCGGGTCGTGCAGCTGCCGTTGAGCGATGGCGATCCGCAGCAACAGCGGTTCGAAACTCTCTCGTCCTTGTAACAGCGCAAGCGCTTCGCCGGGCCGACCCTGACGAAGCAATAAATCGGCATAGGCCGCACGTACGTAGAAGTCCGTGGGCACGAGATTCAGATCCTGCTCAAACCAGCGCTGTGCGTCGGCGTCCCGTCCAAGACGGACCGCCATCTCGCCCAATTCGGAGTACAGCCAGGACTTCTCGGAATTCAGCCAGCCTTGCGTTGACACCTGTGTCAGCGCCGAATAGGCCGACTCCAAATGGCCGCTGAGTGAGCGCAGGCTTTCAGTGCAGAGCGTGCCGAGCCTCGGTTCGACAATGCGTGAAAATTGCTCGCAGGACGCGCTGGCTTCCGGGTAGCGTCCGAGCACTCGCAGGACCGTGGCACGGACCAGCAGCGCCTGCGCATCGTTGGGACGCGCGCTGAGCGCACGCTCGAGCGTGGCGAGCGACGCTGTGAATTCGTGACGGCTTTGCTGCAACGTCGCCTGCAGCACCAAAACATCGGGCAGGGGCGGGTTTTGTTTCACCCAGGGTGCAAGCACCGCTTCTGCATAGCCGAGATAGCGCAGATCGCCGCTCAGGCGGGATTGCTGAATATAGAATTGAGCCAAGGGAATTGCCACATCGACCCGGCCTTGCGCCAGGCGTCGTGCCGATACATCGGCGTGACGGGTACCCGCCGGCAACTCGGCCAGTTCCACATTGTCGCTGCTCGGTATGTACGGAGCAGCATATGCTCGAGCGAGGTGGGCGGCGCTCAGCAGCGCCACCGCAAGAAGGGTAGAGAGCCGGCCCCGCTGTGCGCGGGGCCGGCCAATACCACGGCTCATGTACTATCGACCATGATCGGCAAGCTCGTCTCATCGCCGACCGGAGTCACCGCGACCGCTGCACCGTCCACCTGGAATGGTTCGGTGGTTTCGGAGGTAGTGGTCTGCACCAGGACCAGCACCGCGCCGGTGTCCAGATCCATGGTCATCGGCGGCGGCGGCGGTGCCGGCGGCGACGGAGGAGGTGGCGGAGGTGCCGGAGGTGGAGCGCTGGAGCTGCCCCCTCCGCAACTTGCCAGCGCCATGCAAACCACGGCAGTACTACCGATCAATAACCCTATTCTAGCTTTCATGGTAGTTGACCTCAGCGCTTCTTCGCGACGCCGGAAAAGTTGGCGCTAGCACCAGAAGCTGCGTCGGGTGAGCCACCGAGCGGCGTATTCAAGTACGGGAAAACCGACAGGAAGTTGGCCGGGTTGGCCTGCACCCCATCGGTGAACTTGAGCTGCCGGGACGCGTCGGAAGCCGGGTCCGGATCGCCGGTGCCACTGTACGGCGTGAGAAGCACGCCCATGGCGACACGCAAAGTGATGTCCACCACGTCGTCCATAGGCCGCCGCCCGTTGGGGTAGCCGCTGGCATCACCGCCGATCACGCCCAGGTCGGAGTAGCCCGTCGGATAGGCCGGCGCCGCAGCGGAGGGGACCGGTGTCACTTTCGTGCTCGTGTTCAAGCGAAGCTCTTCGGACGCCGCTGTTACCGAGACAGGCGCATTCAGACCGGAGATACCGGTCAGGAATACCGCTTCCAAATCGGTTCGCGGATACACGTTCGGTGCCACGACGCCGGCACTGCCGAACAAGGCCTGTACCAGTATCGGCAATGAAGGATTGGTCACGTAATCGGCAAACTCCGCATCCTGTTTGGGGGTGGTGGTATTCCAGCGATCCTTGTCCGGCAGACCAATCACGAGCTCATTGACCAGCGGCATGCCGAGTCGCGAAACCTGACTCCACGCTCCGCCGGCCAGTTCGGGACCGGCAGGCGATGCCACGGGACCCACACTGGCAGTGCTGTTGGCGCTCTGCGGCGTCGGGTTGAGCACCGACGCTTGTCGCAAGCTCGCTGTGGTGTAGGCGCCGATGACCGGATCCTTGCCACTGGCATTGACGAGACACGCGGCGGGAATCTCCAGGGCCAGCGTGGTCACGTTAAAGCCCGCCAGTGAATTGGTGGCAAAGTTGCGCGTGGGTGTGCCGGTGGGAACCAGCTCCTCGACGGGATAAATGTAGTTGACCAGATCGAAAGTACCGCCCAGATCGAGAAAGAAGGGATCCTGGCGCTGACCTACGAAGACCTTACCCTGCCCGGCGGTGCATCCAGGGGTTGTGATCGTGATCGGATAGATAAAGTTGGCGGCGTAGGCGGCGTACCCCCCCGTTCCCGAAAACGACTTAGCGCCAATATTGTCCACCGGCTTGGCAAAGGTCGGACTACCGGTGCTGCCATTCATGATCTGCGTGGCGGTGCCGGAGCGCCGATCGCCCGTGACCAGGGTCAGCGTGTAGGTCTGCGCAACGTTTTGTACGCCCGTGGCGCCGGTATTGAGGGGACCGATGTTGGTCAAGGGTACGGGTACCATCTTCGAGCCCACCGGGACCGCGAGGCCTGCGGTGGTCGTGGTGAAGCGAAACTGAAAAGTCAGATTCCCTGCGCCCGAACCGGTATTGTCGACGGAAATCTCGTACAACGCATTGTCATCGAGATTGAAATAGTTCGGTCCGCCCGACGGATCCTGCAGCGGTATGTAATTGGCAAGCAGCGTGACGTACCCGGCTCTCCCGGCCTCGTAGCTGTTGAACATGTAGAAATCGGTGCCATCCACGCTGGGACGCGTGCTGATGAACGGGGCTTCCCGATGGCTGGATGCCAGAGCGCCACCCGCAGCAGAGGCGGCAAGCACCGCAAATAGTAGTTGTCGGTGTTTTATCATGCTCATCGAGAAACTCCTTAGGACTTGTGAATGAAGTTGAGGCCTTACTGCGCTAACTACGCACGCCCCGGCAGATTGGATGCAGTCTGCGATCGTCAGATGGACTCGCGTTCGTCAGGCGGACGTCGGTGAGGGAGGGGGGCGCCGCGTTGAGGGAGGCACCACCCCACCCCGTTCCGTCCCTTTTACCGAGCCATCAGCACACGATCGACGGAAAAGATGACGCCGTTGGACTGCAGCACGTCATAAACACTGATATCAGCGACGGCGCCGGTCTCATCCTTAACCGTGATGTTGCGCTCGCCGTTTTTGGCGAAGGTCAACGTGCCGCCGCTCGCCGTCTTGAGCATTGCCGTGCCATTGCCCTTACGGATCAGCTTGTCGAGATCTGTAGACGTATAACGACCCGGAACGACGTGATAAGTCAGCACTTTCGCGAGCGCAGCTTTGTTCTCGGGCTTGAGCAGCGTGTCGACGGTACCCGCCGGCAATGCCGTAAACGCGGCATTGACGGGAGCAAACACCGTGAATGGACCCTTTCCCTCCAGCGTCTCGACGAGACCCGCGGCCTTGACGGCCGCAACCAGAGTCGTGTGATCCTTCGAGTTGACGGCGTTCTCCACGATGTTCTTCTGAGGGAACATCGCGCTCCCGCCCACGACGACATCGGCGGGCGCTGACAGTGCGGCGAAAGTCAATGCCAGGGCGCACGCGGCGCCAACGAAGCGATTTGCAGACATAGTCCAATCTCCTTGAGTAAATGTTGGGATCGGATGTCTATACGCGAGCAACGGCGTATTGGATGCAATGTCAGAGCCCGAATTGTTTGGACATCGTAAAGCGCGCCACGAGGGGCTCGAGGGGATGTTGGTGGATATCTGCCCTCCCGTCCGGATAGGTGCCGATCTCGGACTGCAGCCGATCGACATACCAGAACTCGGCCGCGGCTGCGTGGGCATTGAGCAGATTGTAGATGCCGAGAGACGCGCTCCAAGCCGACGAGAATGCATACTTCGCGTCGAGGTTCAGTTCTCCGAAACCCCTGCCATTGACCTGACCGAGACTCGTCGGCGCATTGGCACACGAAGTCGCGACGCGGGGGAAATCTTTCACTGCGGCAGAATCGACGCACGGCCCGGAGGAGATCGGATAGTTGCCGAGATAACGATAGTTGAGGCCGCCGCTCCAGGGGCCGAGATCGGTCAGATACAGTGCCAGTGAACCGGTCGCAACGGGGGCATCCGTGATGTAGGTACCCAAGTGTCCGGTACCATCGTCGAAGGGACGGGTGAAGCGCGTATGGTTACCTGAATAGCTGCCGTAGAACTCGAGCCAGTGATTGGCCTGATAGGTTGCGTTGATTTCATAGCCGTAGCGGCGGCTCGGCGGCCCCGCAATATCCTGGCCGACGTCCGGGTCAATGGTGACCTCGGATTGCTGCCATAGGTTATAGACCGCGAAGGTAAAGAGCAGATTGCGCTCAGGGGAGGCGCGTATTCCCACCTCCTGGCCTTCCTGCCGCGCCAGCAGCGGGGTATGAGGAAGTCCCAAGTCCACGCTCGTATCCTGGTTCACCCCGCGCAGATCGGCGCTGTGAAAGCCTCTGCCGGCCGCCAGGTAGAACTCGAGGGTGTCGGTCGGGGTGTAGATGAGGCTGCCCTTGGGTTGCAGCAGCGACTGGCGGGCCGTGCCGCCATTGGTATACCCAGCCGTTTCATGCAAGGCCGCCAGAAAGTCGACATCCGTTCCACGCTGGTAGTCGTCGCGAATTCCCAGCACGCTGCGAAACGTCGAGGTCCAGTGGGTAGTTGCCTGGAGATACGCCGCGCCGGCGAACAGATACACCTGGTCATCGTCGGAAAAAGACGGGGAATCATAGCGCGGCGAGAGCGGCACTTGGTCCTCGCTTGGGCTGCGTCCGACGCCCAGTAGGTCGTAACGCGTGAAGACGCCTACTGAAATCTCGTTCTGTATCGCGCCGAAGGGTAGCGACAATGCGTAGTTCGCCGCGGCGCCGCTCGCATGGCGATTCTCGAACTGATCTTCCTGATCGCCGTGAATGGGATCGGTGAGGAAATGCGTGAAGTCATTGAACAAATGCAGTTGGTTGTAGATGAAGAAACCGCTCGCCGAAAATTGGCCGTCGCCCAAAGTTGCGTGATAGTTGACCGACAGGCTGGCACGCTGCGCGTGGCCGCCGTCGGTCGGATCCAGGGACCCGAAACGATCGGCGACCAAACCCTCGGAGATGGCGCGGATCGGAATATCCGTCGTGTTGGTCCAAATCTGGTGGTAGTACATGGCGGTCGCCGAGTATCCGTCGTGTGCGTCGCCCTCACTGTATCGGAGCACGAAATTCCCCTTGCGCGCGTCATCGGGCGTAACGAAGGGGCCGTCGTAGTGCTGCAGTTCCGCGGCGGCCAACAGGTATCCATCGCCGATCGGCTGTGAGCCCGCGCTGAAGATGCGCTGAAAGCCCAGCGTGCCGACGGTCGCGGATATCTGGTCCGGAATCGTGCCCCGGTAGCTGACGCGCACCGAACCGACCGCACCGAAGTCGCCCACATTGGCGTAATAAGGCCCCTTGGTGTAACTGAGCCCATCCGCGAGCTCGGGGATCATGAAATTCAGGTCCGTATAACCCTGCCCGTGCGCGTGGGTCGGTTGGTTGATCGGCATGTCGTCAACGTAGGTTGCCAGGTCCGTGCCGTGATCTAAGTTATAGCCGCGCATCAGATATTGATTCGCCTTGCCCTCGCCGCTGTGCAAGGTCACGATCAAACCCGGTACGGTTTCCAGCAGCTGGCCCGGCCGGTAGACGGGCGCCAGCTGCAACTCCTGGTCAGCGACCACCCCTTCGCTCGCGGTCGAAACCGCTCCCAGCAGTCCCACGCGCTCGGAGGTGACCGTGATTTCCTGAAGCGACGTCGATTCGGAGTTCAAAGTACCCACCGAATTCGAGTAACCGTCCGCGTCAAGCGCCTGCTCGGCTTGCGCCGAGAGCCAAGCGGTGCCCATCATCAGCGCGCCCGCGATCGCACGCCGTGCAGCGAACAGCTTCATGCGCCGCAGCTGCGAATAGACTCGTCGGTAAGCGTGGTCGGGGCTGTATTGCGCATCCAGAGCGCTTCGATTGATCCTTACCTTCTTCATTGGTCGCCGACTCACGTAAGGGACATTTCCCCAGTCTTCTTACGAGCAGAACCGTCGTCTGGATGCGCGTGAGGTTGGATTTTTTCTACGCATTGCCAAGCGGTAAGAGGTTTCTACAATTCCTCTTACTGCCGCAGAGGGCTTGCCGAGTTCTGCACTGAAGAAGTCGATCGAGACCAGTTAGGGGTGGGGCCTGATCTCGGAGCGAATGAAGAGCAGGCAACCCGTCTTCGACCAGAAGTCCACGTGAGTCGACCCCGGCCGCGCGAGGTGCCAGTCGCCGCTTCCCATCACCTGATCGCCGATGGTGACCTCGCCCTCCAGAACGAGGCAATCCTCTTCCTGGGTGTGGGAGTGGACCGGGACACGTGCGCCCGGCTCCATGCGTAGCAGGTAGCTCATTGCGTTGGTCGAAATTTCCTCATGGAGCACCTTGATCTGGACTCCAGGTCCAAAGTCCCGCCAAACGCCTTCATGAGCCCGCACTGTCATCATGCCGGACGGGGGTGTCGCAGCGACGCGCTTCAGAATACGCGCGCGCATCCGCTCGCGTTCCGCGGTGCCAAGCTCGACCGGCGCAATGCCGTCCACGAAAGCGTCCGTGAGATCCGCATCGAACATGGAATCGGGGCTTGGCTGCTTCATTCTGCTTCCGAGGCGCACAGTAAGCCGCGCAGGCTATGGATCGCCCTGCGCAGGTGCGACTTGATGGTCGGCAGGCACCGACCTCCAAATTCGATGCCTGACTGGAGAATTGTTGATGACTTTGCTCAATCTAAATCAGGTCTTAGATTTGCGCGAGTCCTCCATCCACGAAGAGTTCCGCTCCATTCACGAAGCTGCTGTCGCTCGACGCCAAGAACAACACCGCCTTTGCGATTTCCTCTGGCTTGCCGATGCGACCCATCGGCACCAAGCTTGCAAGCTGACCCATCAAGCCTTCCGTGTGCTCGGCAGGTACCAAGCCCGCCAGTCCCGGTGTGCGAATCGGACCAGGAGAGATCGCATTCACCCGAATCTTGCGATCCTTTAGATCCAGAATCCACGAACGGGCAAAGTTGCGAACGGCCGCTTTGCTGGCGCTATAGACGCTGAAGTTCGCCGTGCCTTTGATGCTGGTCGTTGATGAGGCCAGGATGATTGATGCGTTGTCCCGCAGTAGCGGCAACGCTTTCTGCACCGTGAACAGTACGCCCTTGACGTTGCTGTCGAAGATCCTGTCAAAGTGCTCTTCGGTAATCGCGCCCAGCGGCAGCATGTCGCCGCCGCCGGCGTTCGCAAATACCACGTCCAAGTGTCCGGCCTTGCGCTTTATCTCGGCATACAAACGATCCAGATCATCGAGTTTCGAGGCGTCGCTCTTTACGGCTGTGACGCCGGGACCGATAAGCTTGGCCGCTCTGTCGAGCTCTGCCTGTCTGCGACCGGTGATGAACACCTGGGCGCCTTGCGCCGCGAACTCTAATGCTGCCGCGAGCCCTATTCCCGACGTGCCACCGGTTACCAGTGCGACCTTATCTTCAAGTTTCTTAGTCATTTTCGTCTCCAGTGAATTAGTCCGTGAATGAACAATACGGGGACAGGCACCTTCAATAAATAGCCAAAAATACAGTTATCTGTTTATATAGGTGAATAATCGCCCGAAGACCACAGGGTGCCTTTCGATGAATCAATTGCTCGCCATGCGCGTATTCGTTCGGATTGCCGAGGCCGGCACCTTCGTTAAGGCCGCGAATTCACTCAATATCCCAAAGCCGACAGTTACTAAGCTCATCCAAACCTTGGAAACACATTTGGGTGTGAAGCTGCTGCGGCGGACCACTCGGCGCGTAACAGTGACGCCTGAGGGTGCGCTCTATTATGAGAAGGCAACCCGTCTAATTGCCGAACTTGAAGAGATTGACGGCCTCGTCGCAGGTGCTAAGGCACAGCCCAAAGGGCTATTGCGGATCGACATCGGCTCCTCACTGGCCAACATCGTTCTCATCCCGTCGTTGGCGGATTTCCGTGAACGCTATCCCGATATCCAGCTGCATCTCGGTGTGAGTGATCGTCCGGTCGACTTGATCAGCGATGGTGTTGACTGTGTCATTCGCGGTGGCGTGCTGGCCGATTCCTCATTAGTCGCGCGGCGTATCGCCGATCTTGACTACGTCACATGCGCGAGCGCGGTTTATCTCAAGGCACACGGCACACCACGCCACCCGAAAGACCTCGACCATGGGCATCATTTGGTCGGTTACTTTTCATCCCTGACCGGTCGACCGTTTCCACTAATCTTTGAAAAGGCGCAAGAGGACATCACCATCGCGACCGATGCGGCCTTCTCGGTGAATGAGAGTACTGCGCACTTGACCGCACTCTTGCAGGGTCATGGAGTGGGGCAGACCTTCTCGTTCATGGCGCTGCCGCACATCAAGCGCGGCTCCCTTGTACCATTACTCGACAACTGGCGGCGACCATCTCAGCCGCTTCAATTGGTCTATCCGGCAAACCGGCATTTGAGCGCAAAGCTCAGGGTATTTGCCGATTGGGCGGTTGAGGCGTTTGCGGCGAGATTAGGTACGACAAAATTCTCAGGCGACAAATTCCTCAAGAGGTAGCGGCGTATTCGAGGAGTACCAACTCAGTTTTCACTTCATTTCTTCGGTCCGGCGATGCTCACGAACCTCGAGCTAGAGGGCGAATTAGGTGGCAATTCTTGCCGTCCATTTCGATCCAAAACTTGAAACGTCTGATTTGCGGAGTTGGGAGACGACCACTCACGAAGTGGACGTTCTTGGAGGTCCTTGAACGCTATTGGATGGTGGGCCGTGGGCGATTCGGGCTGTTCCTCCGATCTTGATGCGGATAAAATTTAAGTAATTTCAATCGCTTGCGTAGGCCAATGATGCCGGCTTCCTGACTCGCGACGGCGCGCCCCTGATCCTGACGTGGCTTGGTCCCTCTTCCCAAACGCTTGTTTTGAGAATAGTTGTCATCCTTATTAACCGATATTTCACCGAACGGTGGGATGTCTTGCGGCACAAGTCGCAGCCATGAGCAGCAAAGAAATCTATGTGAGCACCGACGTTGAGGCCGACGGGCCGAACCCCGGCCCGAACTCGATGTTGAGTTTTGGCTCAGCGGCGTATACAGGCGGAAAGGAATTGATGGGCACATTCAGCGCGAACCTCGAAACGCTGCCGGGCGCAACGGCCGATCCCAAGACGGCGGAATGGTGGGCCCAAAACCCTGAGGCCTGGGCCGCGTGCCGGCAAGCACTGGAAATGCCTGAAACGGCCATGCGCCGCTACGTCCTCTGGCTCAAAGCCCTTCCCGGAAAGCCAGTATTCGTCGGCTACCCAGCCGGATTCGATGTCCTATTCGTTTACTGGTACCTGATTCGCTTCGCCGGCGAAAGCCCCTTCAGCTTCTCCGCCCTCGATATCAAAACCTACGCGATGGCCTTGCTGAAGAAGGACTATCGCGGCAGCACCAAACGCAGCATGCCCAAACATTGGTTCGACTCGCATGCCCATACCCACGTCGCCCTCGACGACGCCATCGAACAAGGTGCGCTGTTTTGCAATATGCTTGCCGAGAATATCGGCAGGTCCTAGTGCGAACCGGCCGGTAGTTCTGCTGGATACCTGGTCCATTGACCGGACCCAACCGTAAAGTACTTTCTCCCAAGGGATCGTAAAATGATTGCGCGACACTGGAGAGGCTGGACGACGTTGGCGGATGCTCCCGCTTATCAAAGCCTGCTGACGGAAACCGTACTGCCAGCGTTAAAAAATATCGAAGGCTACCAAGGTGGCTATGTCCTTCGACAGGATGACGATCGCGAAGCCGAGTTCGTCGTGATTAATTTCTTCGACTCGTTGGAGTCTGTAAAAAAATTCGCCGGCAATAACTACCAGACTCCGGTATTCGAGCCGGAGGCCAAGCGCCTGTTGTCGAGGATTGAGAATGTCGCACACCACTATGAGGTACGAGCGCGAGTACAGTGAATACCTCTGGCCCCGTTCCTCTAGCGCAAGCCATGCGGCTTGATTTCGCGGGAGGAGAGCTGCCGCTTGATCACCGCGTAAAGATCACTCGATCCGTAGAGCCGCTCGCATTGCCGCAAGTCGGCGGAGGCCTCTCGTGAAACGGACTTTCGTAGCACCACATCGTATCGCCATTCCGCGCTAACGCGACGGCCTTTTTTGCCGTCGATGACATCCTCGATGAGGCGTCCCTTCGGTAACACGCCGACCTCAACGCGATACCAAATATCCGCGAGCCGAAGAAACAGTGTCTTTTCATCCACAACGCGGCGGCGTGAGTCAATTTCGGCCGCTTTGCGTTTGCGATCCTCTTCTGCATGTCGGCGCCAAGAGCGGTAATGTTTGTTGAGGCGGATCAG
>Ga0209624_10000599_pt1 | contig 31644 bp, 24 predicted proteins | sample JacPinW_OM2H0_O1_FD_188565 | JGI IMG/M metagenome (GOLD analysis project Ga0209624, IMG submission 188565) | Forest soil microbial communities from Algoma, Ontario, Canada - Jack Pine, Ontario site 1_JW_OM2H0_O1 (SPAdes) (version 2) | ecosystem: Environmental > Terrestrial > Soil > Boreal...
CACACGCTCCCGCAGGTCCAAAGAATAAGCTCGCGCCATCCCCGCTGGCCTCCAAACCCAGCCAGCAGGTTGAATCTGACTCGCGCCCTCTTGGGAATCCCCTTCGATTCAGTCAAAGCAGATCGCACTATAGCGAAAGTGACCATACTTGCACGAAGGGTGAGAGATCGGACTTACGTACTATCTTGCGGATAGAACTACTCAGTCAAACGATCGTTGCTATTTGTCTCTTCGAGCGTTCCTCGCAGGAATCTCGTTGGCGCCAGGAATTGGCATCCTTATTCGATTTATAACTTGATCTGTATCTTTCTTCCTTCAGCTATTCCTCTTACATTCAGTTGCCAGGTAGCAAATTTCCCTTGCGACTGCGCGATCCGAAATATTTCGCTTTGAATTGTTTCTTTTCCTAACTCGTCGGTGCGCACTAGCCTAACCTTATCTGAGGCATCTCGCGCTAATTTCTCAAGCTGCGCATTGTACTCCTTCACATATCGAGTAACGAGCTCAAGCTTCGCAAGATCGGGACTTTTGTCACTGTAGCTCGGAGGTGAGTAGCTTGGATAGCTTGGATCCCAATGCCCCGAGCGCCAAACGCCATTGCGGGGCGTCGCCCACGGGTTGTATGAACCTTTCCCGAATCCTTGAACGCGTGTGAAAGACATTGCGCACTCGGCAGGATCTCTAATCAGACCAATGACCTTTGCTTTCGGGAATTGATCAAATAACTGTTCGATTGAATTCAGCCACCAATGAGAAACATCGGCTACAAGAGAATAGGAATTGGTCAGCATGCGGAAACGTTTGACGTGAAAGTCAATCTGTTCACTTCGAGGCTTCCAAAATATCTGCGGTGGAGTCTCGTGCGTGCAGCAGCTGTTCGGCACGGTCCCAAGCATGGCGGCAAGGCTCGTCGACCCGCATCGCCCAGGACCTAGGCCAATTACAAGCTGCCCCGGATTTTCAAGTTGGCGCATGCTGCCCAGGACAATTTCGAGGCTCGAGAAGTACTCTTCAACGAGCTTTGTTGTTGGATAACTGATTTGCATAATTGCGAGAATGCGTTGACAGGTTTCCAGAGCTCCTCGGCCAGGCTCATTATGCATCTTATCCAGAAGCGCACCGGCGTTATGTTCTCGCGCCCGTTGGTCATATGGATCGAATTCGAGCGCAGAAACCAGCTTTTGGGGGAAATATTTCCTCGCCAGTCTTCGACCGGCCATTTCGACGCGCGTCAGTATCGGCCTGTTATCTGGTCGCAAAGGGGGGTCTCGCGTTTTGAATATTTGCCGTGGAATGTTGCCCGCTTCGGGAAGGACAGAATTTAAGAGTCCTTACTCCCTGTCAAGCCTTGCACCTCGGGTGACGATAGACTCAACTCGGAGGAACTGCCGTAGCCTGATGCGGTTGTCCTGCAATAAGGCCTCAATAACAAGGCGAAGCCTGGAAGGGATGACTCCCGCGAAACCAAGCTTATGGCGCGCTCGGCGAGACAATCACGGCTCTCCACGCAAGATCGTTCGCCTCATGTCTAGTCCGCCAAGGGGCCGTCGACGGGCCGCTTGAGGACTTTGCACAGCAACGCCAGAGTTATGTCGTCTCGATATGATTGACCGGGCCAACCCGCGCGGGAAGTTTCCTGAAAGCCTCGACGAACTCCTCGTCCTGACTGGATGGCGGGCCTTCCGCTGATGTACCAGAAGCCGAAATTCTGAACCTCTCGGCGATGATGCGCTTGAAGTCGATCCGCTGTCGACCTCACGATCCTGGGCGGCCTCAAGAATCTGCGTCAACTAAGCGGTTTTGCCGCCGACAAACGCGGCTCGGTAGGGTTGTTTAACTACTTGAACTCTGACAGAGCGTGAGGCGTTGGATCGCAAAGCACAGCCGCGTCGTAGGTGTCCGTATCTCTACATGTTGGCCGAGTTCGCCGTTCGCGGCGACACTCGTGAAGCGACGATCGCGCTCGCGCCGGTAGGCGGATGGGCCACCAAGACCCCGGTGACAATCGCCTCTTCCTCGGCTGAGGCGCTTGGACCGACGGACGAGTCGTCACGCCCGGACTCGAAAGCCCTCGTCCTCACCAAAACTGTCGCATGGCGGCGCCCACAGGAAGGCTGTACCTTTGCAGCCAACCCGGTCCGGTAGGCGCGCGGTCGACCAGCGGGGGCTCGCTTGAGTTGAGGGCGTCGAGATCCTGAGCCGCGAGCATTATGAGCGGCGCAGCGCGGAGAAGGCCGGAGTTCGGACGGGCAAGGTAAAGGAGGACGGCGGAGGTCGCGGTCGAGTCTTCGGCGTGGCACATTCGTGAGCTGTTCGCCTGGGGTGTGCGGCGGCGCTTTCTGGGCACCGGCCTGTCGACGCGCCACATTGAGGACGCATTCTCGGACGACACGGGTTGGCATACGTTCATCGGGGATCGCGGCGGAAGTGCGCGTCGACATCCGGCCTAAGAACGCGTTTCCCCAATTAGAGTGTGAAACTTGACGCTCGATATGATATGCAGTCGACCGTGATCAGTTGTGCGCCGTTCGAGCCAATATGCTGCCGTTTGAGGCGAATATGCTCCAGATAAACCAAAGCCAGACGGCATCCGATGAGACAGTGGCAAATGGGCCGTCTGCGGCGGAGTTGTTCACCTACGCTCTTGGCATTGTCCGACGGCAGATTTTCCTCGTCCTTCTCTTTGCGATGCTTGGCATCGGCCTCGGCGTAGTTACCTTCTTGAGGGCCTCCACACCCTACACGGCTACGGCGACTCTGCTGGTTGATACACACAAGATTGAGGTTTTGCAGCAGTCCGCCGTCTCTGAAGGGATGTCCATTGGGTCCGTCGGCGCGATGGACAGCCAAATAGAGTTGCTGAAGTCCGACGAACTCGCTTTGACAGTGATCAAGAAACTCGGGCTTTGGGATGATCCAAGGTTTGTTGGAGACGGAAAACCTGGCATTTTGAGGCGACTACTTTCCAAATATCTTCCGGTGCTCTCACCGGAACGATCGGAACTCACTGATGCCGATCGTATGGCGCGGGCGGTTGCGATCTTTGATAAGAGCCTGACGGTGGATCGGGTTGGCGCGGCCTATGCAATCGAAATCGGGTTCGAGTCGAGATATTCCGATCTCGCCGCTCAAGTGGCGAATGAGGTAGCAAATTCGTACAACGATCTACAACAAACATCGGAAACCGAAGCAGCGCGTCAGGCCAGCGCTTGGCTCGAAACCCGCATCCCCGAATTGCGGGCGAAGAGCGAGGCCGCCAATAGAGCCGTAGTCGAATACAAGACCGAGCACGATATTGTCCAAACAAGCAGCGGCCAATTGATCAATGACCAGCGTGTGGCTGACCTTAGCGCGAAATGGAACACCGCCCGAGACGAGACCTTCAAGGCCAAGGCCCGATTTGACCAGCTAGCTGCGGTCGGCAGCGTGGAGGACTTGAACGGCATCGGGAATTCGGTGATCTCCGGCGATGATAAGAAGGACGTCTTGGCCGCATTACGCAACAATTACTTTGACATCACTGCGAAAGAAGCCGAGTCCTCCGCAAAGCTTGGACCTAACAATCCAACAGTTGTCGCCTTGCGCAATCAGGAAGCGCAGTTGCGTTCTCAGCTACGTTCTGAAACGCAGGCGGAACTTCAACGATTGAAGCAATCGAGTAGGAGCGACTACGAGGCTGCCAAATTGCGTGAGTCCCAGTTAAAAGAAGAATTTGATGCGGCGGTCCTGCAGTCTCAGGCTGCTAATCAGGCGCAAGTGAAGCTACAGGACCTGGAAGCGTCCGCTCGGGCTTATCAAGACTTATACAATACATTTCTGAGTCGTTATAATGCGTCGCTTCAACAAGCCGCTACGCCCGTCGCAGCGGCAAATCTTATTTCGCCAGCGACGCCGCCGGCCCAAAAAAATTACAAAAAAACCTTTAAGATCGCGGCGCTGTTTCCCGTCGCTGGGCTTGCTCTCGGCCTGGGGACGGCGCTTATGCGAGAATTGCTCGCAGGCCGCGCCTTCCGGACGAGCAAATCGATCCAATCCCGGTTGCGCATGGCATGTCTCGGCGTTCTACCGAAGGTTGAGCACGTTAAGCGATCAAGGCGGCGAAAGCGCGGGCAAAACGACGCTGCTCCAAGGACGCTTGTGCGCGGAGACAGGGGGATCAGTTGGACTGTCGTCGACCATCCCCTTTCGCGCTTCTCCGAGGGGGTTCGCTCCATCAAGTTGGCGATCGACATGGACAAGAGGTCGGGCAAGGTGATCGGCTTCACCTCCTCAATTCCGAATGAAGGAAAGTCGACAGTTGCGTTGGCGGTCGGACAGCTCATCGCGCGAAACGGCGCATCCGTCATTGTCGTTGATTGCGATCTGAGAAATCCTTCGCTCACCCGGTCGGTGGCCCCGGGCGCGGCCAACGGAATTGTCGATTTGGTCACCGGGGAGGCTTCGCTGGACGACGTTGTGTGGAAGGACCGGTCGACGCAAATGGCGTTCTTACCGGCTGTCCCCCGCCCAGGGCCTCCCGATCCACCGACTATTCTCGCCAGCGTTGAATTGAAACGGATATTCGACCAGCTCCGGACACTGTACGAATTTGTTATTGTAGATCTTTCCCCGATCGCACCGGTAATTGATGTTTGCGCCACGACCGAATTCATTGATGCTTATGTGCTTGTGATCGAATGGGGTCGCACAACTACTGATCTGGTGGAGCACGCGCTTCGTGTTGCACCTAACGTATCCAGATGCATGATTGGCGCAGTTCTGAACAAGGCGAATATAAAGAAGTTAGAGAGCTACGATCCTTATCTGTCGGGTTACGGTGATTACTACTTGAAACAGTCTAAGCAGCACGAACCGGTGGATGTTTAATCGAAGCTGTGATCCTGCACGAATTTCGCAAACGACAGCGGTTCATAGCGGCTGACCGACGTGACCCAGTGGTGCCTGCAGATGCGATGGTTTCGTTAGGCTTCCGCCGGTCAGGTTGCACCATAACCGGCGGCTTTGCGGCGAGCCTGTTCGCGCGAGGGGCGAGCGGTTCGGGGGATGGCGAGGAGGAGGGGTGGCGCATTCGACGGGCGAGAGAGGGCGATGAGGGGTCCAATGGTTGACCAGAGGCCTTCGACGGTTCGCTAGGTGGCCTTGCGCAGCAACGTTTGAGTTTGGCGAGAGCGCTACCGGGGCCAATGCGGCCTTCCGCAGGTCGAACGCACGGCGCCTGCGCCGCGCGGCTGACGTGCTCGGCGGCGGCGTCCAGTCGGCGAGATGGCGGCCATGCCGGACGACCAAGTGGGGGCCACATGTTCTTTCAGAAACTATAGTGGTTTGGGAGGGATTCGATGTTATTCGGGCTGATCAAACGAACCGCCAGGAATTTTATACAAAGTCGCGGCTACGTTATTTCAAAGCCAACAGAAATCGAGAAGCGCTATCTGCGGAGCCCGTGGGCTTATTTGACCCGCGATCCATCGCGGTTTGCCACCGTGTACGCAAACAACCGCAAACTTCTCAAAAGCGTGACGAGCTGGATATCGCCGCAGGCCCTAAACGGCTCGCTCTGGCGCTATGGCGTTCCCGTGGAGTGGGATGCTGCTCAAGACGGCGCGATGAACCGGAGCGGGCTCCCGGACGTTGACTCGGAGATAACCTCCGCCGACCTGCTCGCGTTTATTGCTAGCCAATTTCAGGATCTTCGTTACCTGGAGATCGGCGTCTCAGTAGGGAAGACATTTCTTCAAATATGCGATCAGTTCCGGTCGGCGCAAATCGTCGGGTTGGACGTAGAAGACGTGAATCCCGCTCTACTTTCGCGCTTCCACCAACCCCAAGTCACTTGGCGAGCGCCGACGCCATATGAAGTTGAAACACTTTCCGGCCAGCGGGCAATAAAACACGCAACGATGACTGCGCTATCGAGCACTGTACATTATCTAAGCGCCGATCAGTTCCGTGACGACACATGGGAAAGGCTAGCCGGTCGGAAGTTTAATCTTGTCTTTTCTGACGGAGTACATTCTGCTACCGCCTTGCGAACGGAACTTCTGTTCCTTCTAAAATACAACCTAATTGACGGGGAACGTTTTGCGATGTTTTGGGACGATCTATGGGGTGACGACATGCAGTCAGCCTTCCTAGATTGTGCGAAGACACTATGTATCCGTTTTGGTCGTGGTGATGATGCAATTGCTCTTTTCACATTGCACGGAAGCTACGGCTATCAGCGGCCGATGGGGTTATTCTGCTCCTTCGATCTTTAGTTTAGCTGTGGAATGATGAATCAGGCTTGTCACTCGCGGGTTCCGGAATTCCCCACGGGCGACATCTTCGTCACCTTGAGTTGTGATTCCAGACGGAAAATCGGTCTTAGAAGATTTCGAATCGTTGGGGCAATAGCCATTCGAGGTTCGCAGCACTCGGTACGTTTCTCTGGGCCTTCCTCAATGCCAAACGCGAGCTCTGCTTCCCAGCTATCAGAAGATTGCCGATGGGGCAGACTGCGCTCGGTCGACGGCGTCCCGCCTATATCCGAAAGCCCGTCTTGCGACCACTCTCGGACCCGACGCAGCCGGTCGAGGGCGCGCGGGCGGCCGAAACGAACGCGGCGGAAGGGGAAGATGGATTGACAAAGTAGCCGGGCCTCCTGAGGGCCGGTGCGTAGGCTTCTCCGCTCCTGCGCTTGGCACAGACGCGCCAGAGCTTGCGATGACCCCCTCGACGCGCAGAATTTGATGCAGGAGGTCCGCTGCGGGTCCGCAGATTGCTTGGCGCTCAAGTGTAGCAGCCAGGGCTTGGTCTATTTTACTAATATTTTCTACCGATTCGATGGTGGGCGCACAAGGGCTCGAACCGTGGACCCGCTGATTAAGAGAAATCGGGTCAGCGGAGGCATGGAAGCGCGAGCCGCTCTGCCCGATGTGACCACGCAAGGCGGCGAGGTGGAAAGACCCTGAAGTCCGAATTGAAAAGGTTACAGCGTTCTACCGCGAATATTTGATCGACGATCGCAGTCTGACGTCGCTGAGGGTCGCATTGGCGACGATCGTCGCAGAGCCTTGTCGAGCGCCCCCTGCAGTGCGCCGACTTCGTCATCCTTGAAGCCGCCATGGCGAGGTGGCAAAGATACGGCGCGTGTGTCCATATCGGCTGAATGCGGCCACCGCCGGGGCCCTCCAGTCTGTGGCGGCTAATTTCAATTGCCTCCCACCATGTTTTTAAAACCGTTTCCGGCTCAAAGGGTTCAGATAAGGCCGCGAATGGTGTTCGCTTTTCGTCACTAATCGCCCGCCGCCGGGCGTGAGAGCAGGTATTTCCGGGTAGCCATATGGTAGCCACAACGTCGAGCAGCTCCGGCGGTTCTTAACATAACGTATTGCAATCATTGGCGCGCCCGACAGGATTCGAACCTGTGACCTCTGCCTTCGGAGGGCAACGCTCTATCCAGCTGAGCTACGGGCGCATCAACGCCCCTCTTAGCCGAATTCCGCTCGGAGGCAAATGTGGTTCGAAGTGGAGAGCGATAAGCACAGATAAAAATTGTTTTTTAAGTCTGAGTCGTCCGCTTGCGAGAGTTGCAGAAAAATGAGGTTAAGCCACTGAAATTACGGCCTCGCGTGCAAACCTGCACACAGCAGCACGATGAAGGTTGGCCTTTCTTGACGAGGGCTTGCGGATGCGGCCTCCTACCCAACCTTTGCGACTCAAGAGGAGCGCCTTGCCCGGTTTCTTTTACCCACGGCTCGCCGCCGCGGCGCTATTCGGGCTCCTGGCTAGCGGACCTCCCGCCGAAGCGGACGAGCTGGTGAGTTTCGCCAGCGCCGGTCAGGGCGAGCCGATCCAGAGCTACCTAAGCAGGCCGAAGGGAGCTGGCCCTTTCCCGGCCGTCGTTCTTCTGCACACCTGTCTGGGCCTCCCGGCAGAGCGCGCTTCGATCGGCGAGCGGATCGCGGCTTGGGGCTATGTCGCCCTGTTCGTCGACGACTTTGCGACCCGCAGCCTCAAGGAAACCTGCGCCGTCGACTTCCCCCAAGCCCTAGCCGACGCCGAGGGCGCTCTGGCCTATCTGGCCAGCCTTCCTGACGTCGCTCCCGCGCGCGTGGCGGCGGTCGGGTTTTCGCAGGGAGGCGACACGGCGCTCAAGATCGCAGCGGGCGGCGCGGCCGGCTTCAGGGCGGCTGCTGCTTTTTACCCTCCATGCGCCAACCTGGCTCGCGCGGCGCTCGGCATACCCACGCTTATCGTCGTTGGCGCGAAGGACGAAGTGACTCCCGCGGCGGATTGCGAGCGGCTCGCGAAGCAGCAGGCACCCGGCATGGCGAAGCTCGTGGTCTACCCCGGCGCGGCTCACGCCTTTAACCTGCCCGAGTTCGGTGGAGGCAGACAAGTTATGGGCATGTTGCTGGCCTATGACCGAAACGCTGCTCAGCGATCCTGGGCGGAGCTGCGCGGCTTCCTGGCCGCTCGGCTTAAACGCTAGGGGCGCATTGCCGCTTTCCGGCGATCGGCGCGGGCTTGTCCTCATTCCGGACAATTTGTGTTAGACACCGCCCGAATCTTTGAGACGATCGATTGAAGGAGCCTTGATGCTCAGACGCGAATTTCTTCTGGGCGCTGCGGCCGTCGCCGCCTCCGCGCCGGCCGCCGCCTTGGCCGCCGACGGGCCGCCGCTTTCGAGCAAGGCCGCATTTGTCGCCTGGATGACGGCCAATCGCCCGGCGGAGGAGCCCCAGTATCTCGAGAGGCGCTGGGACCGCTATCAGCTGCTGCTCAGCTTTAACGACCTCTGGACACCCGCCGACAAGCGCGCCTTCTTGATGACGCCACGCCAGGAGTTCTGCCTGCCCGAAGACAAGGACAACGCCTATGTCGGGCACTATCTCGACATCGGTTTTGGCGTCACCATCACCCCGCCCGGCACGATGGGTCGGATGACCAGCGCCCTTGATATTCGTAGCAGCGACAAGGTGCTGGAGATAGGCACCGGCTCCGGCTTTCAATCCGCGCTTCTCACATATCTCACGCCTCACGTCCATTCCATCGAGATCATTCCCGAGCTCGCCGCGCGCACGCGGGGCGTCTACGACCGCTTGATTGGCGCGGGTTATCGCGAGTTTTCCGCGATCACGACCCGAAATAGCGACGGCTATAATGGCTGGGAAGAGGCGGCGCCGTTCGACAAGATCATCGTCACCTGCGGCATCGACCACATCCCGCCGCCCTTACTGCAGCAATTGAAGCCGAGCGGAATCATGGTCATTCCGATAGGCCCGCCCGGAGCGCAGCACATCCTTAAGGTGGTCAAGAAAGTCGGCGCCGACGGTGCCCCTTCGGTCTCGCGCTCGGACATTTTCGGCGGCAAGGTCATTCCGTTCGTGCCGCTGTCCGGCGGCCATCAGAGCGAGGGCTGAACATACGTCTGGCAAAACGCGCCGCCATCAGAGCGCCACGGCAGGATGTTTGTAGGGTCACCGCGAGCGGGCCCGCAACGAAAGGAAGTATCGATGAGTAAAATGTTCAGCGTGTTGGCCGCCGTGGGAATCCTGGGCGGGGCCAGCGTCACCTTTGCGGCGGAGCCGACCTATAGGACGACCGGGAAGATAAAGTCGGTCGATCTGATGAGGCATGTCGTCACATTGGAAAACGGCTCGACCTATCAGGTCGCTCGGGGAGTCAACATCAAGCGCATGAAGGCCGGCCAGAAGGTCACGGTGACCACTTCCGGATTCGGCGGGACCGTCGAGGCGTCTACGATCACGCCGGCGGTGGATTGAGTCTTGTTCGCAAGGCCCGGTCGTTCTGGGCTCGCATTTGAGCGCGGCGACCGCGTCGCGGCTGAGGGGAATGAAGCCGCATGCGCGAGGCATCGGGGTGGGGACGACGCGCCGCCGGCGTGCTGCTTCGCGTCCTCGTTTCTGCGTTTGTCATCGCTCCCCTCAGCGCGTGGAGCGCGCTGGCCCTATGGTTTCGGCTTCCCGGGCCGGAGGGGTTAAGAGCGGCCGCGGCGATTGTGTTCGCCATTCTCGGCCTCGCGACGATCGGCGCGCTTTTCTTTCGTCGAGGCCTGATCGCGCTCGCGGTCTTCGCCATCGCCTTTGGCGGATTGCTCGCTTGGTGGAGCACGATCAAGCCGCCGCTCGACGGCGATTGGGCGCCGGACGTCGCGCGGCAGACGACGGGGTCGATCGAGGGCGACATTCTGACGCTGTCCGACGTTCGCGATTTCGACTGGCGGACCGACGACGACTTCACCGAAAAATGGGGCAAGCGGTCCTACGACCTGTCGAAGCTGAAGACACTCGATCTCTTTCTCGCCTATTGGGCTGGGCCGGAGATGGCGCATGTCATCATGAGTTTCGGCTTCAAGGACGGCGACCATATTGCGTGGTCGGTCGAGGTTCGCCGCGAGAGGACCGGCGAGTTTTCGCCGATCGCCGACGCCTGTAAAAACCACACGCTCGTCTATCTCGCCACCACTGAACGCGATTCGGTCAGGCTGCGCACGAACGTTCGCGGCGAGAACGTGCGTCTCTACCGGCTCAACACCCCGCCCGAACAGGCTCGCGCGCTGTTGAGGGAATATGTCGTCGAGTCGACGGAGCTCGCCGAGCAGCCGAAATTCTACAATTCGATCACCGCGAACTGCGCGACGGTCGTCTTCAAGCTGGTGAGGGCGGCGGGAAGCACGCTGCCCTTCGACTGGCGCCTCGTAGTCAACGGCTTTCTGCCGGGCTACCTTTATGACCACCAGGCGGTCGTGACGACGATGCCGCTCACCGAATTGATGGAGCGAGCGCGCGTCACTCCCCAGGCCAAGGCGGCGGGCCGGTCGCCCGACTTCTCCCGCCTCATTCGAGTTGGCGTGCCGTCGCCGTGGGATCCCGCGCAATAAAGCAGCTATCACCCAGCCTTTTTCGTGGCCGTCGGATAAGCGGCGAGCGCGGCGAGAATCCGGTCGGCTAAAACCCGATAGTCGGCGGCCTCGGCCGCGTCCGCTCGTAAACCGAGCTCGCCAATCGTCTGCTCCCAGCCGACCGAGGCGCACGACATCTCGCCCTTTAGGCCAAGCAGATCGACGGTCAGCGCCACCTCGCGCATTTCCGCCGCCCGTCGGACCCCATGGGTCATCACCCGCTCCAGCATATAGGCCGAGCGGCTCTTCCAGTCGAAGCCGGGATAGGTGTCGTCGAGCGAATCGAGCACGGCCTCGATGACGCCCGCTTTTCGCCCGGCCAGCACGCACTCGCACACCAGCGCCTCGAGCCCCTTCATCATCACGGAGCGGATCATCTTGACTGCCGAGGCGGCGCCGACCGGACCGTTGTGGATCGTCGCCGACATGCCGAGAGACGTAAGAGTCGACACCGCCCCTTCGACATGCGGGCCGCTGATCAGGAGCGGGGTCCGGTGCAGGCGCGGATGGACGGGCGCCATCACCGCGACGTCGACATAGCGTGCGCCCGCGGCCTCGACCTCGTGCGCGGTGCGCGACTTGGTTTGCGGCGCGCAGGAATCGCAGTCGAAAAAAAACGCGCCTTTGGCGAGGCCTGGCAGAGCGGCTATGGCGGCTTCGTGCGCCTGGTCGGCGGTAACGACGGAAAACACCGCCTCGGCGCCTGTCACCGCCTCGGCCGCGCTCGAAGCGCCGAGCACACTCGCCGCCGAATAATCGCCTCGCTTTGCCGTCCGCACCTCGGTGTCGGGCGAATCGGTTTTGATGTCGTAAGCGCAAATGCGCGCTCTGAAATCCGGGTTGGTGCGCCAGCCAGCCAGAAAAGCCCGCGCAGCCTCACCGAAGCCAAGAAATGCGATGGAGCCTGAGTTTATTGTTGAATCGGGCATGGGGTCGGCCAGCGCATCCTCGCGCCGGAAAAACGGCGCGCATCTAATTAGTGAATGATCGGCGCGGGCGCCAACATGCGAATTCGCAACCCGCCTTCCTGGCTCGCAGTGGTTAGACGTTTTGCGGCGAGGACGCCCTTCACTTATATCTGTCGCGGCTGAATTTGCGCTGCCCGAGGGCCAGGGAGGAATCAGCTCCAAATGAATTGGACGTTCCAAACCGCCGTCTTCCGGCGCCCCGTCCTACCCAGGAGAGGAGCATGAGCGGGGGGCTCGTCGTCCTGTCTTCAATGGCTACCCGACACATCCTGGGCGATCTGGTTCGGGACCATGAGGCGCGCAAAGGCGCCCACGTCGAAATCCGCTCCATGGGCGGCGTCGAAGCCGCGAAATTGGTGCGGGCCGGCGAGGCGACGGACGTCGTCATCCTGGCTTCCAAAGTCATGGCGAGCCTGGAGGCCGAGGGCCATCTCGCAAAGGGCAACACAAAGGACTTCGCGCGATCGGAGATCGGCATTGCGGTCCGCGCGGGCTTAGCCCTGCCCAGCGTTGCGAACAAACGAGCGGTCAAGCTGGCCATGCTGGATGCGGGTAAAATTTGCTACTCGACAGGCCCGAGCGGCGATCATTTGAAGGCGCTGTGCGAGAAATGGGGCGTGCCGCTGGCGCGGACGCTCGTGGCGCCGCCGGGCGTGCCGGTGGCTGCCTTGGTCGCGAATGGCGACGCCGATCTTGGGTTTCAGCAACTCAGCGAACTCATCGGCCAACCGGGCATTGAAGTCGTCGGTCCCCTGCCGCCAGAAATTCAGGCCGTAACAATGTTCTCTGCCGGAGTGTCGATAAAGTCGCGGGACCCGGAGAGCGCCCGCGCGCTCGTCGCCTATCTCGCGTCGGTCGAAACAGCTGGCGCAAAACGGCGTCACGGCATGGAGCCGGCATAAAAGCGGCTGGGCGATCTCTTCGTTTTTGACCTGGAACACGACCACGTCGCGAAATTTTAGACGGAGCGCGCGCCCGCCTCCCTCCAGCGACGCGCTTGTTAGCCCGTGCAAACTCCGCTGCGCGGGGGTTGCTTTCCGGACCTTTGAGGGCGGGCTTTGGCGGCACCTCGCGGAACGCCAGCGAGAGGAGTCCGCCGGATTGAAAATAATGAAAAAGTGGTTGACTTTTATAGAAACTGATGGTACAATATTTCTGCTGGTCGTTAAATGAAGATTTTCCTGCCAGTTCTCTTTGACCGTCGCTGCCTGCGCATGCGCTCGCGCGGCTCCTCCTCCGGGACGAGGCCCACTTCAGGCTCCGGGCCCAAGAGTTGAGTGACTCGGAAATGGCGCCGCAAGAGATTGATATCGCTCAATCCGGACTCCGAAATGGCGCCCGACAGGGCGAACAGCTCAGGCTTGGCGAGTCGGCCAGTGGGCTGGCCGCACCCGCGGCCGAGGGCTGCCTCGCCCATGAGCATCGGCATTCCCGCGCGCCATCGTCGGAGGACGAGCAGCCTGCCGGGGCGACCAAGCGGCGCGCAGCCGCGGTTGGGTGGCGGCCGGCGGCTCAGCCCAGGTATTTGTTGATGATCGAGAGGCCTTCATTGCGGACGTCACCGGGCGTCATTTCATCGACGATCGCGCCGTGGGTCATCGCGTACGGGCGGTCACAAACGCGTACCGCGACATCGATGCGGTGCTCGACGAGCAGGAGGGAGGCGCCGCGCCTGCGCAATTCAAGCAGCGCGTTCACCATGAGGCCGACAGCCCCCGGCGATAACGCCACCGAGGGTTCGTCCAGCAGCATCACCTTCGGATCGCTCATCAGCATGCGCCCGATCGCAACCATCTGCTGCTCGCCGCCGCTGAGGGATGACGTAAGCCGTCGACGGTATTCGTAGAGGACCGGGAACAGGTCATAAACGGATTTCAAGAGCGCCTGGAGGCGTCTGCGGTCGTGGCGCAAGTGCAGGGAGCCGAGCAGAAGATTGTCCTCGACCGTCTGATCGAGAAAGAGGTGCCGTCCCTCGGGCGCGATCGCCGCGAAGCCCCGCGCCACGCGATGCGCGGGAAGCGCTGAAACGTCCTCGCCAGCTACCCGTATCAGCGCTCGAGTTTGGCCGCCTGTTCGAGAAAGCTGGCTTTCCCCCCGGGGTCGTCAATATCGTGACCGGATTTGGCTCCGAGCTCGGCGAGCGGCTTGTCACCCATCCGGATGTCGCGAAGATCGCCTTCACCGGCGGCGACCGCACGGGGCAGGGCGTCTACGAGCTTGCCGCCCGGTCCATCAAGCCGGTCACGCTCGAGCTTCGCGGCAAATCGGCCAATATCGTGTTCAAGGACGCCGCCTTGGGCACGCCAGGCGCTGGCGCTGGCCACAGCCGGAGCCGGTCCCTGCTCGATCATAGCGACGAGCGTCAAGGCGCCTGCAATCGACGCCGTCTTCGCCAATAGCGTCGCCGGACACGGACTCGTCCGCGAGGACATGCACACCGGCAGCGTCAGTCATCTGGGCATCGTGGTCCTGCCGCCTCTGCTTGCGCTTGCTCAGCAGCGGCGGGGGGATGGGCGCAGCTTCGCCGCGGCGGCGATCGTCGGATATGAAGTCGGGGACGCATCGGTCGCGCGATCGTGACTCCGGAATTCGCGCGAACCTTCCGGCCGACCGGTTTCACAGGACCCCTCGCCGCAGCGGCTGCCTGCAGCAGGCTGCTCGGTCTCGATGAGGCTGCGACGGCGAGCGCGCTTTCGCTCGCCGCCAACTTTGTCGGCGGGCAGAACCAATGGCCTCATACCGGCGCCGACGAGATGTTCTTCGAGGCCGGGGTGGCGGCGCGCAATGGGTGGACCGCGGCCCAACTCGCGGCGCTTGGCGCCTATGGCTCGGAGAAAGCGCTCGACGGGGAGGCGGGACTACTCACGGCCTATCGGCCCGACCATAAGGCGCCCGAGGTTCGCCTATTCGACGGCGAGCCGGAGATCATGTCGGTCTTCTTCAAGCCGGTCCCGGTCTGCAACTTCGCTCAGACGCCATGTCTGGCCGCCGTCGCGCTGGCCAAGGACAAAAAGCTGGATCCTTCCGAGATTGTTTCGGTCGAGGTCAGCGCGTCGCGCGCCGCCAAGGCCTATCCCGGTTGTGACTATTCCGGCCCGTTCGCGCGCGTCCTTCAGGCGAAGATGAGCATCCATTATGCGGTTGCGAGCGCGCTTCTGCGTGGATCCGTCGACGAAGCGAGTTATCTCAAGCTCGATGATCCGGCGCTGCTCTCTTTGGCGTCGAAAGTGACAGTCAAGGCGTCTGACCAGTTCACCGCCGCATTCCCCGCCAAGCAGGGCGCCGAAGTGACAGCGCGCCTCAAGGACGGGCGCGTGCTCTCGCATCGCCTTCAGGACGTTATCCCGGCGGATATTGACCTCATTCGCCGCCGGTTCCGCACCGCGGCAGGCAAGGCGATCGGTGTAGACTCGGCGAAGGCGCTCGAAGCTGCGGTCGACGACCTCGACCGCAGCACGGATGTGGGCGCCTTGATGCAGCTCGCTCTTGCGCCGGCCGCCAAAGCCGGTGCGGCGTAGTCTGGGCCCGCCCACAACGGATCGACTTGGATAACAACGGGCGCGGGAGCCATGGCTGAGGATAATGACCTTCCGCGCTATCGGGTCTACGCGCTTCGCTATGCGACCCGTGAGGGCCGCCGACAGGACAATTTCGTCGGCGGCGATTTGCACGACGGGCCGATGCCCATGGATTATTTCTGCTGGCTCGCGATCAGCGACGAGCGCCGGTTCGTTATCGACTGCGGCTTCACCGAGGAAGTGGCGGCCCAGCGCAAGCGCACCTACCTACGCAATCCAGTCGATGCGCTCGCCCTCCTCTGGGTGAGCGCCGCGGACGTCGACGACGTCATTATCACCCACCTTCACTACGATCACGTCGGCAACTTCGATCGTTTTCCCAAGGCGCGCTTTCATCTTCAGGAGACCGAGCTGACTTTCGCGACCGGGAAGTACATGCGGCACCCATTCCTGTCGCACGCGTTCGAGGTCGAGGACGTGGTCGGCATGGTCCGGCTCAACTACCGCGGGCGAGTCGTCTTTCACAACGGCGACACGGAGCTCGCCCCCGGGTTGCGCCTGCATCTGGCAGGCGGGCATTCGGCGGGTTTGCAGTTCGTCAGCGTCCACACTGAGCGAGGGTGGCTGGTTCTCGCGTCAGACGTGACGCACTATTACGAGCACATGGAAAGCGGACGACCGTTCACGACGACCTTCCGTGTCGGGGACACCCTCGAGGGTTACAGCAGGCTCAGGGCCATTGCGCCGAGCCCCGACCACATCGTGCCGGGGCACGACCCCCTCGTGATGCAGCTCTATCCGCCGCCATCTCCCGAACTCATGGGTGTAGCGGTGCGACTCGACGCGCGGCCGATGCAGCGGCTGCTAAACGCTGACCCCGGCGACGTGCCGGAGCCTTTTCCCCGCAAGGGCGCGGTTCATCCGGGGGTTTAGTCTAAACCGCGACCTCGGTCGCGGCCTGAATGAAGCGGCCTGTATTTGTCCAGCGCCGTGGGCGGCGTTGGGGGTCTATTTTTTATTTTTGAGTGACGGAATAATGACGGCGCAGCCGGGCTCAGCGGGGTTCAAGATCCCGGAGCAAGGCGAGTGTGGATATCATCAGACTCGGGCGCGGAACCGGGCTTTCCACCGTCAGGCGCTGGCGCCTTGTGCCGCGAATTCTGTCGTTGTCCTTGAGCTGGCTTGGCCTTCATGGGTCCTTGCTGCGCGACCTGAATTGCTTGGGGCAATGAAATCGCTCGAGTCTCTGCAGGGCACGCGGGAAGCGAGGCGACCGACGCGCCAATAGTCGACAGGCAGCTGAAGGCAAAAACAATCAAACCCGGTTTACGCATGTCGTTCTCCCTGACGCGGCGATCCCTCCTTACCTCGCGCCTACGGAAATCGTTGGTGTGAGCGGCGCGCTCTGAGTAGGAATGGCCTGAATGGTGTTAATCTGGACGATCAAGGCTAGTGTCCTTTTTGACACTTCGTCATCGTCAAAGATATAATACCACTTCCCACCGTGAGTGACAGAGGCAAAAGTGCTCACCGGGGGCGTGTCCGAGACAGCGATCAGCATAAATTTCCTTGCATTGACCAAATCGCTTTCGGCCCTCAACTCCTGAGGATTAAGGACCGCCTTTTCTGTATTCATTGTGACCAGCGATCGGTCAGGTTGCGATATGACGCCAGCAACCTGGCGCTCCGTTTCAGTAAGTTCCGTAGGCTCACCGCCGTGCCCAAAAACGCTTGGGTGGTATACTGTTGGAGCCAAGGTGTAGAACAGTTGTCGGCAGAATACTAAACGCGCGTTATAATCATCGATGATCCGCCTTACGTCTTCTGGCGGCAGAAAGGCAATCGATGGGCGTTGGGTGGGATCAGCAGCAACCTTCATTACGCCGAGAGCCGACCGTGTTTGCAGGAAAGGGGGTTTATTCCTTCCGTTTGAACCGCCGCTCGCCTTGGACCGAATTGTTATCGAGCTGATCGCGCCACTGGATCCGTCGATATAATATGCAAGTCGTCGCCAGAGGACGTCAACTATTCTTGCAGCATCCTCGGCTTGTTTGCCGTCGCATTTGGCCGGACGCTCTGTTACACTCCTCTTCGCTGGATAGAGCGTGAGACTGTCATCCGAAGTCGCCGCGAGGATGAGCGCTCCGTAAGCGTCCAGATCAATCATCGCATCAATGGCGGCGTCGTAGTCCTCGTAGCCGCTCGTTACGCGGTTCACACTTAAATCGAGAATGGCCGCGAGAGGCCAATCGGAATTGTAAAGATTAACAAGTGAATCTGGCCTTATCGGCGTCGACACTTGAGCAATGAGAGCATTGCCCGAAAGAGGAAAATAGCGAACGGTCGGCGCCTCCTGATAAGACACCGATCCGGTGACGGATTCGACTGGTCCAGCTATTGTTCCAGCCGTGGATTTGAGGTTAGCAATTGATCCTAGGCCGGTAACGCCGCTGCCAAGGGTTCCTCCGGCAGAGGTTGCCGCATCGACCTCGGTCACATCTATGAAAAGCGGCGATTCTCCTTTGCTGACCCGCACGACGTTCAGGAGCGCCTGCTGTCGCGACGTGTCCTCTATGACTTCGTTGTAAGATGTGCGTCCATGATCGATCGACGCTGGGCCGACAACTGAGCATGCGCTCAAAGTCATTGCGGCAACGGCGACTACGGAAATAGCTTTTCCGCCCACGCCACAAAGAAATTGTCCATGCCGCGAATTGAACATGGCTGTCCGCCCACACGCCGCTGTCCGAAATCCCTGAACGGCTCGCTTGCCTAGCATTCGCGCGTTGGGCCGCGAGTCGAGCTATATCTTGCGGTATTCGGTCGCGACAAGTTGAACCCTTGTCCCAAGCTGTGGAAAACTGATCGTTTGGGCGAGCATTCCAGTATGCCCCGCCGGCCACGGCAGACTTGCATCCCGCCATCAAGGCCCGAGGGTTGTCTGTGCGCGCCTGCGCGGAAATGGCCATCGCGTCCGGCGCCAAACTGCCCGCCCCGCGCCGAGCGTGGAGTTGGGTCCGCCACTGGCGTTTACCACGCATCACGATAGAGGTATCATGTCTTCCATGATCGCGGGCGCGCCGGTCGGCGCGTTGCTTTGGCTTTGTCGACACTATCGAGCTGCGACTGCTTGAGGAGCCCTATGGAGAAGCTCAGGATGGTCTCGGTATCGAGCCGACTTCTAATTTCGCTGTCGGCGACAGTGTTTTTAACAGCGCCGGCGTCGGCTTCGAATTGCGACGCCCTCGCCGCCAACTTCAAGAGCGCGATCGCTGAGAAGTTGATTGCGAAGGTGAAGGACGCGATGGCGGCGATCGCGGACGACAGCATATGCAATTTCGATATCGACGCGTACCGCCTGCAAGAGATCGATTTCGCCATTGGCGCCGCCGGCGCCGCTGCAACTGAGGGTGAGCGAAAGCAAATGATCGAATTCGCCCAGAACGCCATCCGCATCGGCGGCACCTGGCGCTCGGCGGAGACAATGGGAGATTATTACGCCCGTCGTGACGACTTCATGGATGCGCTTGCTTGGTACGAGACCGGCATTTCCTTCCTCTCTCGCGCTTCAACCAGTTCGACCCCGCAAGACCGCGAACAGCTGCTCGCCCGCGCCGAGGCCGCCAAGCATCAGGCGAGCGACGACAGCGAAGGCCGGCATTCGGCGACGTTCGCGACAACAACCCGTGATGCCGACGGGAGCCTCGGGGGCATCTATTCCCGCGACCTCCTGCGCGGCGCTCAGGCCGTGGCGGTGCCGTTGCCGATAAACTTTTTCTACGACGAAACCCGCTTCACGCCGGTCGGCGAGAAGGCGATGGAGGAGCTGCTGGAAGCGGTCAAACAGCAAAACATCGAAACCATGACGCTGGTCGGGCACACGGATCCGAGAGGCAATCACAACTACAATGTAGAATTGTCTAAACGTCGCGCCGCCGCGGTGCGCGACTATCTGCTGTCCCACGGGGTAAGTGCGCGTATCGATGTGGACGGAAAAGGACCGGACAATCCCTTTGACGTCTCCTTGCTTGGGCGCTCTGTGGCGAAGGAGGAGGAATGGGCGCTTGACCGTCGCGTGGAGTGGGTGCGCCAGGGCTCATCGGATTGAGGGGCTTCGCGTGAAAGCGATCGTGGGTAAACTGGCGCGGTTCATGATCGCCCTGGCGGCGATGGCGACCACCGCGGCGATCGCGCAAGTTGGCGCGGCGTCTGCGGATAGTCTGCAAGCGCCTGGCGGAGGAACGATCCGGGCGCTCGTCATCGGCGTCGACGCCTACCCGAATTTGGCTGCCTCGGCGCAGTTGCACGGCGCCCAGGCGGACGCCGAGGATATCGCCGGGGCGCTGAGGCGCGGCGGCATCGAGCCCATCGTTATTCTCAACACCGACGTGACCCGCGCCAAGATCGTGGCGCAGATGGACGCGCTCGTCGCCGAATCGAAACCGGGCGATTTCGTTCTCTTCGCCTATGCCGGACACGGCATGCAGGTGCCTGAATATTCTCGTTGGCAAGGGATCGATCGCGACGGGGTCAACGAACAGATCGCGCTGTCCGGATTCAGCTTCAGCGGCGCCGGCGCCGGCGAGATCATCGTCAATCTCGAAATGCGGGCGTGGCTGTCGCGGCTCGACGCCAAGCAGGTCGACACGCTCGTCGTCATGGATTCGTGCTTCGGCGGAGGAATGCGAGAGGTCGATCCGCGGACGGGAGAGATGCGGACGCGCGTCCTGCACGGCAACGCCGAGCAGATCAAAGCAGGCGAGAGCGACCGCAGGCAATTCGTCGGTATTCCCATGACGGCAAAGGAAGCGCGGGCGAACGTGTCCTTGATGTCCCACGTCACGTTTCTCGCCGGCGCGACGAGCAAATCCGTCGTTCCGGAAACCGGGGGTCTGGAGCCCAAGGGACCGCGCGGCGCGCTCAGCTATTATCTGGCCCGCGCGCTCGGCGAAGGTCTGGCCAAGGATCGCGTGATCACCCGCGAGGCGCTCTACGACTATCTGAAGCCCAATGTTCGACATGCGACCCAGGATCGCCAATTGATCCAGGTCGAGCCTCAGAGTCCGGATCCGTCGGTCTACGGCAAGCCGGTCATGACTTTGGCCGGCGCCGCCTCGTCGACAGTCGCCTCGGTCGCCGGGCCTCCTCCCCCCGCCCCGCCGCCGTCCCCGCCAGTCAATCCGCCGTCCACGCCGGCCGATGTCCGAACCGACGCCGTCCGCGTCGCCACGATTGATGGCCAGGACAAGGCTTGGGAGACAATCGAGAAGGGGAATACGCCTTTCATCAAGTCCCCTTCGGTCGACGGAGCGGATCTCGTCTGGGACATAGGCAAGAGCGAGGCGCTGTCCCGAGGCGACCTTGTGATGCAATCCGTCGACGGGTCCTTGATGGGCGGCGTCATCGACCGGACTTGGGCGATTGAGAGATTGCGTGAGATTGCCGAACGTCGAAGCCTTCCAACGCAGCTGTCAAGCCAAGGGCGACTGTTAACCGCAGGCGACGAGGCGCAGGTCGAGATCGACGAGATCGCTGAGGCGCGCCTCGTGGTGTTTAACATCGGCGCCGACGCGACCGTACAAATGCTTTACCCGAGCGCCGCTGGCGAGGCCGCGCATTGCCCGGATGCGGAAAGCGGCAATTGGCGTTGCTCGCTCGCCGTCACGCCGCCCTTCGGCGCCGACACGATCGTCGCGCTCGCGAGTTCGGGAATTTCGAGCCAACTTCTGGCGTGGCTGCGCGCACACCACGGCAGGCGCGACGCCGCGCTTATCCCGGAACTTCTTAGAAGCGCCATAGAAGCCGATCCCACGATCCGCATTGGCTTTGCGGGCGTGTTCACAAACGCGCGTCAACAGCCTTGAAAGAGGGCGCGATGAAGCATCTGAACATAGGGGCGTTCTGCCTCGCCGCTGTCGTCTCCCTCTCAGGCGAAACGGCGAAAGCCGAATCGGTCGAGCAGGCGCTAAGGGGCCTGCAACCCTCGAGCGTGATCGAATACACGCGGATGGTCGGCGGCCAGACGACGCTGTGGAGCGAATGGCCGTGGCAGACTGCGCTCTACCGCATGTCCAATGGCCACGAGTTATTCACCTGCGGCGGATCCCTCGTAGCGCCCGGATGGGTGCTTTCGGCCGCCCACTGCTTCGGCGAAGAGAGCACCGACAATCCGGCGGATTGGACGGTTGCGACACGCATTGGCAAGCTTACACCAGTGGGACTACCGCTCGACGCCGAGACGCGGAAGGTCAAGCGCCTCGTCGTGCACGAGGGGTACGACAAGAAATCGCAGGAAAACGATATCGCGCTCATGGAGCTCGCGGAGCCGCTGCCAGAACCGCTCATCGCGCTTCAATTGGAGCCGGATCCAGTCGAGGAGTCTCATCGATCGGTAACGGTCACCGGCTGGGGCCTGACCCGCTGGCTCGTTAGCAAGCAAGACAAAACGGGTCATGTCGTGTTCTTCGACGGAGCAACGAACGATCCGGTCGATTTCAAGAAATTTGAAACTCCCGATCTGCGAAAGGCTGAAATCCCGCTGGTCGAAGTCGATCAATGCGCCCGGGCGTACGGCAACGGAGTGCAAAAGATCGACGGACGCAATCTTTGCGCCGGCCTGTCGCAGGGCGGCGTTGACGCCTGTCAGGGCGACAGCGGCGGCCCGATGATGGCGAAGTCCGCGGCAGGCGAATGGCGGCAAATCGGCGTCGTGAGCTGGGGCAAGGGCTGCGCTCTGGCAGGATATCCCGGCGTCTACACCCGTGTTTCCGCGTTCAACGCCTGGATCAAGAACGTGATGAGCGGCGACGACGTCGCCGCAGGGTCGGATCAGTCGCCGTCGGCTCCCTCAGGGCCGGCGGGGGCCGCCGATACCGCGTCCGGCGAAAGCGCCACCGACCCCGCTCACGAAAATCCGGCGGGCGTCATGATCGCTTTCAAAGAAGGCGACGACCTCAGCGTCGGCCAACGCGTCGCCTATGTCGTGACAACTCAGCGGCCGGGCTATCTCACGGTCCTGGACGCGACGCCTGACGGCAAGCTGACGCAGGTCTATCCCACGGCCGGGTCCTTGAGGTCGCCCGGGAGCCCAACCCCGGCGTCGGCCCTGATCCACCCCGGCAAGCCTGTGGCCATCCCCGATTATCGAAACCCCTATCGTGGCTTCGACGTTGAGATCACCGAGCCGCGAGGCAAGGGCGTCATGGTCGCGTTGTTAAGCGACAAACCGCTGACGAGCTTCGAGACGCCGCAGGCTCCAAAGACCTTTGCCTCTCCCAAGGAGGGAGTGGATGTCATTCACCGCCTGCGCGACGAACTGGCGCGCAGTCTTTCGCTTCAACCCAAAAGTTCGACCGCGGCGCCCTGGTCCGTGGCCTATCACGCCTACAACATTCGATAAGGCTCGAACGACCGCCGCACAGGGCTCTCGACAAGCCGTCTATCTACGGATTACATGAGGGAGACAGCAGTCTCATGGCGACTTGCGTAGGTCGCCGCTTCCGAGCAAGTCGATTTGGCGGACGAGTAGGTGACCGGGCCGCGGAGGTGGTCGGGTTCCGCGTAAGGCGAGGTGCGATATGCCAGGCTTTCTTCTCGACCAGGCGGCGCGGGGCTCGACAGGACCTCGACGCTTGGCCGACGCGAGGCTGGCCGTGGCCTCCTTGGTGTTGATCCTATTCGGACTGGCGCTTTCGCCTCCGGGCGCAGCGCAGGACCTGCGGGCGCCAAGCGTGGCCAACGTTGACGGCGCCGCCTCGGCGAAATCCTCCGCGCCCGCCGCGGGCGCCCGCCGCGTCGCGCTCATCATCGCGAACGGCGCCTATCCAGACGCGCCGCTCGCCAACCCCACAATTGACTCTGGCCTCATTGCGGACAGCCTCAAGCGGATCGGCTTTGCGGTCACCGTGAAGGAGAATCTAGACCTCGATGGCTTCGAGCAGGCGATTTCCGACTTCGCCGAGACCGCGAAAGGCGCGGACCTCGCGCTGTTCTACTTTTCCGGCCACGGCTTCTCCGTGGCTTCGGGCGGACTCCAGCAGAACCTCTTGATGGCGACCTCGGCCAATTTCAAGGCGAAGACAACGCTTGCGTTACAGCAAGGCGGCGAACCGCTCGAGCATGTCGAGGAGACGATCATCGGCCATGCCCGGGCGACGCTGATTTTCATCGACGCCTGCCGCAACGTCCCGGCTCTGGCGACGCGCGGCGTCGGCTCGCGCGGATTTGCACCCATCGACCGGTCGGCGCTCGAGGGCGCCTACGTGGTCTTGTCCACGCGCGAAGGCAAGACAGCGGCGGACGGGGAAGCGGGACAGGGAAGTCCCTTTGCACGCGCCTTCGCAACGGTGGCGCCGACCCAGGGTTTGCGCATCGAGGACGCCTACGCGCTCATTCGCGAAAAAGTGCGCGCCGCGACTTCCGGAGAGCAGGTTCCGGACGTCATTCGCAGCGATCTGCCTCTGGGCGGCGTAACGCTGCTCGAGGCGCATGAAGCGCCGGCGCAGCCTGCAGCGGCGCACGAAGCCATGCTTCAGCCGGTCCCGCCCCCCGCGCTTGTCCCACCGCCCGCACCCGCTCCGGCGCTGACAGCGCCTTCAGAGGCGCCTGCGGCCGCCAAGGCTGGGGCGACGGCTGCAGTGGGCCCGCCGCCGAGGATTGCGCTCAACGATCCGGGCGGAGAGGGCTTCAAGGAGTGCGAGGAATGTCCGGAGATGGTCGTCGTGCCGGCCGGCCTGGCGATGCTCGGCTCCCCGCTCGGCGAAAGTGGGCGCCAAACGTTCGAAGCCGCGCCCCATCCAGTTGAGATCGGCAAACCCTTCGCCGTTGGCCGTTACGCGGTGACTTTCGCGCAATGGGACGCCTGCTACGCCGAGGGAGGCTGCGGCCATCGCCGCCTCGGCGATCTCGATTTTGGCCGTGGCAACCATCCGGCGATATTCGCCACCTGGGCCGAAGCGCAGCTTTATGTGGATTGGCTGAAACGCAAAACCGGCCAGCCTTATCGCCTCCTCAGTGAATCCGAGTGGGAGTTCGCCGCGCGCGGCTGCCGGACCCTCAAATGCGCCTACGCGCCGTTCTGGTTCGGCGCGATCAAGCCAGAGTTGGCCGTCTATGATTCCCGGCGCTCCTATGACGGGAGCCCCAAGGCCGCCGCACTGCTCAAAACGGTTCCTGTCGACAACGGATCCCCGAATCCGTTCGGGCTTTACAATATGCTCGGCAATGTGCGGCAATGGACCCAGGATTGCTGGAACCCGACCCCCCCCGCCTCGCCTTCGAACGGCGCGCCGGCTCTCTCCGGTGATTGCACCGCCCGAGCCACGCGGGGCGGCTCCTGGGCGGATGATCCAGCCAAATTGCGGGCTTCCGCGCGCGACTACGAGAGCGTCGACGAAGGATCCGAAAGGATCGGGTTCCGCGTGGCGAGGGACTTGAGCCCCTGAGTACTTGGGCCCCTGAGCGGAATGAGGACATGAACCGAGATTCGAACCAGATGAGGCGCAGCGTGACGAAACGATCATTTTGGGAAGCGGGCGCACTGGCCGCGGCTATCTTCGCGATTGCGATCGCCGCGCTCGGCGTCTGCGACGTGGACGCCGCAAGCGCGCAGACGCGGCGCGCTTTTCTTCTCGGCGAACAGCGCTACTCGGACCAGGACATTCCGAGCCTCACCCGATCAGACAGTGACGCGAGCGACCTTGCGGCCGACCTCGAGCAAGTGGGCTTCGACAAGAAGAACATTACGCTGGTGTCAGAATTACACGGTAAGGCCGATTTTGACAAACGGTTCGGCGCTTTCCTCGCCACGGTGAAAGAGGGCGACACCGTACTTTTCTTCTATTCTGGGCATGGACTGGGGGTTGACGCGAACAACACCAATTATCTGCTGGTTGGCGATATCAAGAGTCTCCGGACTTATACGCGCGGGCAGGTGATCGAAGCGGACCGCCGCCGGGACGACCTTATTTCGCTCAAAATGCCTTCGTTCGAAGGCGCCTATGAGACCGACGAGATCGCCAAGAACGGCGTTTCCGTCACCGACGTCATGAACGAGATCGCAGCGAAGAAACCCAAGGTCTCAATTCTTTTTCTTGACGCGTGCCGTTCGATTATCCGAGCGACGACAGACGAGCGGGAAATCAAACGCGGCGTCAGTTCCGGCAGTCGGCTCCTGCCGACGAAGGATCTGCCGGCAGGCTCGATCGTGATTTTCTCTGCTTCCTTCGGCGAAACCGCCATCGAGAGTTTCGGCTACGGCGATCATCGGCGCAATTCCCTTTTCACCGAGGTCCTCAGGTCGGAGCTGCAACGGCCCGGGCAAACGCTGGTTGAACTTGGCCAGCGGGTCAGCCGCATGGTCCGGGCGTTCGCGCTGGCCGGCGGCCGGCAACAGGAGCCGGAGTATTTCGAGAATCTGGGCGTGAGCGACGATTTCACGCTCGTGGATTCAGTTGGCGCCGAACGCTTCCAGCTAACGCAGCAACAATGCGCGGGAGCCGACGTGGATTGGGCGGAGATCAGCCAGCAGCCGGAGCGCGAGGCGCTGGAGAGACATCGTCGACGGTTCCACGATTGTCCCACCGCGGAGCTCGCGCGCCGCGCGCTCGTCAGCCTGATCGGTTCCGCTGAAGTGGCGACGCCGGTTCTTCCGGCCGGGCAGAGACAGATGGACGATTGCGACCGCCTCGCCGCCTCGGACAGCGATCCGGCCCGCCCGCCCGAGGTCCCCGGGGTGGCGCTCGACAAAATAGACTTCGACGCGGCGGCCGCGGCCTGCGAGAAATCGATTCAACGCAACGCGCGCGTCGTCAGGTTCCTGTTTAATCTGGGTCGCGCCAAATTCGCGGCCGCAAACGCCGTGCGGTTGGACGATCCCACCCGTAAACCGCTGATCGTCGACGCCCGCGCGGCCTATAACGACGCCGCCAACCGTGGCTATGTCGCGGCGCTTTACAGTTTGGCGACGCTCTCCGATTACACCGACGCCGACGAGGAGGAACAGGGGCGCGCCAACGAGCTCTTGTTGAAGGCGGCGCGTCAGGAATTTCCGCTGGCGATGTACGAACTGGGGCGCCGGTACAGCAAAGGCGCGTTCGGTCTGCAGCGAGACCTCGCTGAGGCCTACCGCTGGATGTCGAAGGCGGCGGAAAGCGGGTCTGTCCCGGCGATGGTGGAGACAGCTGACGCATTGTTCTACGGACACGGCGTCGCGCCAAATCCGCGCAGAGCGGTCGAGTGGGCGCAACGAGCCGCGGACTCCGGGTCTGATGTGGCGAAGCTCAATCTCGGCTGGTACTACTTCAGGGGCTACAAGATTTACGACAATGCAGGCGAACTGGCGTCCAACAGCCTGCTTCCCGACCAGACCCAGGCTCTGCTCTGGTGGGGACGCGCCGCAGCCGAGAACAATCCGTCAGCGCAATACAGCATGGCGCTCATGATGGAGCGGGGTTATGGGCTCCCCAGTCCACAGCCGGAGATAGCCGAGCGCTACTATCGCCTTGCCGCGCATGGCGGCAACGAAGATGCGGAAATCGAACTGGCGCGGCGGCTGATTGTCGGCAGCATGCTGGTCAAGCCGGAGAACGGGACGAACGAAGCCATCGATCTGCTCAATCGCGCGCTCAGCCACGGCTCCGCGCGAGCGGCGAAAATGCTTGCGGAAATCTATCGCAACGGCGAGCTCGATCAGGCCAAGGATCCCCTGCTGGCGATGAAATACGCCTTTCTCGCGATAAAATTGTCGGTGCAGGCCGATCCGGCTAGTCAGGACGGTAATCCGTTCTACGAAATCGGCGCAGGCATCCTGCTGGCGGAGATGGCGGTTAACGGCCAGTCTGTCGACGTCAATGACCGCGCCCTGCTTACTCCGAGCGAAATTGATCGATTGCAGCGCTTCTATGGGACTGTCGACCCCGAAACGCACAAAGTGAAGATACGCCAACTCGACGTTCCACTTGGCGGGTGCAACTACCCCTATAAGAAAGCGGTCTGGGTGTGGGATTGGGGCCGCGCGGAATCGCCGACCGAGCCGCAGTTCCGCAGCCTGGAGCGCGAGACCTATTGTTACGACAATGACATTCTGCGTCGGACGCTGTCCGCCGCGTTCGACGCTGCGCGCAAGGCGAAGGTGCCATTCGCCGACTTGATCAACCAAGAGATCATCGCCGCGCAAGCACAGGAAAGCGCGCCGTCGACCCGTCAACCACGCCGTTGAAAGCCTCGGAAGTTAGTTGTAATTCTATACGGGTTTTATCGCGCCATCGGGAGCTCTCCATGAGCGTCAAGTCAGCGAAACGTCCGGCCTTCCGCAAATTCCTGCCGGCCGCGGCCGCAATCGTTGCGGTCGCCGCGTTCGACCAGCCCGCCGCTTATGCCGGCAACGGATTCCTGGGCGGTTTCGTCGGCGGCGTCGTCGGGGGCGTTATCGGCCATATGCTCGTGGAGCCTCGCTACCATTACGCGCCCTCTTATCGCTCGGAGGGGCGGCCTTCACGTTCACGCAATGCTTCCGGCGGAGCGCCACAGGCCCCTCCTTCCCCGGCCGATTCGTCGCGCGCGCTTGCCTCGCTCGCGCCGCCGACGACTCAGCAGGCACAGGCGATGCTAAAGTCTGTGGTGCCTAGTCAGTCGCTTGGGACAGTCGGCGCCTCGGACGATCTCAATCAGATCGGCAGGGATGATAATGCCGAGGCCGGACGCGATTACACCAGTAGAATCGATGATCTGATCAAGCGCATTCAAATCGCCCAAAACAGCCAGCATTCAACTAAGGAGGGGGACGTCACGGAGCATGCGGTTCTCGAGGCGTTGGAGAGCTCGATACGCGAGGCCAACCTGACCAAGTTTGAGACTTTTCTCGGCGAGAATTGGTCGCCGGAGCGCCTGCGCGTCATGATTCTCGATCGCGTTCAGAATGAAATCGGCGGCCTGTTCGACGGCACCAACCGCGGCGCCGTGACGATGAACGATCTCGATTTGATGATCAAGAAAGCGGCGAAAAACGTCTATGCGCGCCTCTTCGAGACGTCGGAATTGCTTGCTGCAAATCGCAGCTCCACCCTGTTCGTCGAGCGTCTCTATCAGACCCATGGCGACCTCGTGAACGGCGAGGTTCGCGAGAGCGCGGAGCAATTGTTGGCGGACGCCGCCACTTCAGGCCTAGCGCAGATCGAGCCGAAGTTGCGGCGCGACCAGAACGCCTTCGCGCTGCGCTACCGCGCGCAGCGGATCGTCTACGATTGCCTGTCCGACAATGTCGAGGCGATCAGCTCGAACGAGTCGGGCATGGCGACCCCGGCGGAAATCAGCAAGGGCGTCCTTGATGTCACTCAGCAGCAGTGCGCGAAGTGGGTGTCGGCGCAATTGATCGGAGCCGACGACAAGGTCAAACCGCAAGATCCGGTGCCTCTGCGGGTCATTTGGAACGCAGAGGGTCCAAAGGACGACGCCTCGATGTATGGACGCGCGACGGATCAACTTTAGCGGCGGTCATCGCTCTGGGTGTTGCGAGCGGCGTCGTGCTGGCCCGTGACGCGCCGAATGAAAATTGAGAAGGGGGCGCAACGACAAGTCCCACCGAGTTGTTCGCTGTCTCCCATTGGAATCGTTCAAAACGGACTCGGAACCGGCGCCCCGGTCCCTTGCCCCAAGGGGAAGCGAGCCTGGGTCGAACCTGCTTCCTCTTGTTGGTCCCAGCCCTGCGCTCAAGGAAACGTCAGAACTTCGCGTCGCTAAAAACTGCTTCGGAAATGGCTTGAGCCGCTAGAGTGTCCGGCGGCGCGGTCTGGAGCCGCGCAATGCTGTCGAGCCGCGTATCCGGCGGTCCCGCCGCGAGCCGCCAGGCCGCGATCAGCCATTGGCTCTGTGTAGCCGCCGGCGGGAGCGGTAGGTCCTTCGGCTCGACGACAATAAGCTCGTAGGTCAGCTTGCCGCGGCTCCCGTCGGTGATTTCGAGCGTGAGCACGTCGTTGGGATGGGCGACGCCCGCGGGCAAAGGCAAGGCGACGTGAGCGCTGCTGCATGTTTCAGCGTGAGCGATCGCATTGCCCTCTTTTCCCTGCAAGGTCGCCCGCACGGAACGCATCGGTTCCGCGGGCTTCCATGCCGCCACGATTTCCCGGAGGTCGGCGCCAATGCGCTGACGGGTCTCGCGGAGCCGGTCGAGCGGGGCAAGCGGCAATGCCTCCTCCGTGGCGGGAAGGCATTTGTCCAGCGCGTCGACGCCCGCAAGGAGGTTCGCCCGGCCGGTCGCATAAACGGTCTGGACGTTCTTGCTGAAAAGCCTGTGGTAGTAGGACTTGATATAAGTCACGACGCCCGGCGAAACTGTCTCGACGGCCTGCGGCGCCTCAAAGACCGGGTCATACTGGCCGCCGACATGACGAAGCTCGGATCCGGTCTCGAGGGTCACGACCGCTTGGGGACCAGCTTCCAGTCGATCGCCACGGAGAATGCACATACCCCGCGTGATCGGCGTGGTCGGCGTGACTTGGCCGTCGGTCGTGGCGCGTTGGATAGCGGCTTTCGTCGGGTCGCCGTCGACCGAACGAACGACGGCGACGACTTGGTCCATCGGACATCCTTTGTCGTCCGCGGCCGCGAAGTCAGGTCCGACAACAATCGCGGCGGCAAGCAGGTTGGCTGCGAGCAAGGCTCTCATGGCGGCGTCGGCTCCCTCGGGCTCCCGATCGAGGCTTGCCGTTGTTGCGCAGCATTCGGACGCGGGTGAGACCGCCGCGTCATCCAGCCCTCTACCAAGTCCCTCGCACCGTCCCCGAACGCCGAGCAGACCTCGATCATCAGCCCGACGATAGCCCCCACAATCAAGCTGAGAATCCCAAAGCGCCAGCCGGCAAGGAAGCGGGCGCCGAGATACAGTAGCGCGGCGGAGCCCGCTGCGAAAACAAGTCCGCATCCCACGAACACCCACGCTTCCCGAATCGAGCGTCGAAGCCGCTGTCGCATGGGGAGCGGGGCCCCAAGGGCCAGGGACCGAAATGTGGGTCGCCAACACAAGTAGACCGTAGCGACCGCGGCGGCGCCGGTGAATACGAAGTCCAGAGGGAGCTGCACCCAGATCGAGGCTTCGTCGTCGACGGACTGAAGGCTCAGCGCGAAGTTAACATGCGCCAGCACTCCCTGGAGATCGCCGAGCGGCGTAGCCAACGTATCTTCCGACCATTGCGCGGTCGATCCGATGACGACGATCGCGTCCTTCAGGGCGGCGAATTTCCCGTCCGTTGGGCTCGGGATGTCGTGGTATTTGACCAGTGAACCAGCCTCCAGGCGCAAATAGGCCAGTGTCTGGTCGTTGCTCGCGCTGATTGAGTCGACTGTTGCGACGCTGGTCTTTGCGCCGTTGTCTACGCTGGCATGTTTTTCGGTGACGTCGTTCCCAATCGTCCAGCGAATCGGAAGGATGACCGGCTTGGCGAGGTCAGGCGTTTGGATGCAAGCGTCCCCCGGCTTGCAGGCGGAAGGGTCGGCGGTCGCCAGTTGGACCGCGCGCACCATCGCCGCCTCTCGCCAGACCAACTCCCTTTCAGGACCGAAGCGCACCCGGTAGGACGAACACACGCCTTCGGGCAGCCCGTAAGCGCCGAGCGTGAGGACGGGATGAACCAGAGCGATCGAGGGCAGATTGCTCTCGCTTCCGGGCGGCTGATTTTTGGGCGGTTCCGTAAGATCGGCGAAGACGGTGGCCAGTTCCGTCGGCGGCTTCGGCGGCTGTGTATCGCTCTGGTTTTCGCAGGGGGGCAGTCTGCCTGAGGTGAAGAAGGTCGGAATAAGGATCAGGGGCTGGTCCGTTCGCGCCAATTGGGCATAGAGGTCACCGTCGTCAGGCAGAGTGTTGCGAAAGTCGAAATCCAGGTAGATCACCTTCGCCTCGGCCTTCCGCGCGAACCCCGCAAGCTGGGCGATCAGTTTTCGCGGCGTATTGTTCGGCAGAGGCAGAGGCCCGTTCGGCGGAGGGGCGTCGTCCGGTCTATCCCATCTCGTGACCGCGGCATCGTTGATATCGATGAAGACGACCCGATGCGCGTTGCTCAGCAGACGGATGTCCGGCGAATGGATCATGTCGTAGAGATGGTCTTCTTTGATGATCAGGTCGCGAAGGGGGGCGAAATCCAGCGCCCTCAAAACGTATGTGAACCCGCAGACCAGCAGCGCGATCGCTAGGCACGCTGCGCCCGCCCCCCAGGCTCTCGCGTCTGCAGACGGCTTCTGGGCTTTCTTCATTGTCCGTCGTGGC